>Ga0209125_1001393_pt1 | contig 22884 bp, 16 predicted proteins | sample BarGraIncub1131A_FD_184503 | JGI IMG/M metagenome (GOLD analysis project Ga0209125, IMG submission 184503) | Arctic peat soil microbial communities from Barrow, Alaska - Barrow Graham LP Incubations 11-31A (SPAdes) (version 2) | ecosystem: Environmental > Terrestrial > Soil > Wetlands > Peat...
AAACCTCTTTCGAAAACTTAAGATACCTAATAGATAACTGCAGCAGCCAGGACTTCTCCAATTGTATGTTTTGTTTTGGCGCCACTCCTGAGTTTTTTTCTAATGTGGAAAAGGGTGTAAAATCTTATATTGCATTAGCTCAAAGGCTTGGAGATGCTATCGATAAGAAAAGTTCATCCTTATCAGATATGAGACAGACCATAATGAGGTTAAACGAGCTAAATAGTAATGAACTTTTAGACCTTACAGAAAAAATTTTATATTTACATAAGCTAGCTTATAATTGGGAGCCTACTACCAGCAGCAGTGCAATAAAGAGCTGGGCAACCTTAGCTTTAAAAAGATCAAAGGAAGGCTTAAAGGTAAATACCAGGGAGTTTATAGTAAAACTAATAGAGATACTGGACATAATGGAACAACATCCTGGCTATAATATTTTTAATAATGAGCTAAAACATGTACATGGTGAGGGCGGAATGCTTTTACAAAGGCCTCGCGTATCAAATGATTTTTAAAAAAGAAGTACTAAATTATCAACAAATATTAAGCAAATTTATTGACAATGTATCAGATAGGAATAGTATTAATATAGCATAATAAAAGAAATAGAGGTGTATACATGGAATCATGGAAAATAGAAACAAAGTGTCTACAGGAAGGGTATAAGCCAAAAAATGGTGAACCCCATGTACTTCCAATATATCAAAGCACAACTTATAGATATAAATCTACAGAGCAGGTAGCAAAGCTCTTTGACTTAGCAGAAGCTGGACATATGTATAGTAGAATCAGCAATCCAACTGTGGAAGCTCTTGAAAATAAAATTGCAGCTTTAGAAGGAGGGGTTGGAGCCTTATGTACCTCTTCCGGTCAGTCAGCAACTTTGATAGCTATTTTAAATTTATGTAAAAACGGTGATCATCTGATTTCATCCTCAACTATATATGGTGGAACCTTTAATCTTTTTTCTATCACAATAAAAAGGATGGGTATAGAGGTAACTTTCATAGATCAAGATAGTAGCGAGGAGGAGATTCAAAAGGCTTTTAAGCCTACTACAAAGGCTATTTTTGGAGAGATTATTGCAAACCCTAAGATTAGCGTGTTAGATTTAGAAAAATTTGCAAGGATAGCTCATAAAAATGAAGTTCCTTTTGTTGTTGATAGTACCTTTGCAACTCCCATATTATGTAGACCAATTGAATTTGGAGCAGATATAGTTATACATTCCACAACTAAGTATATGGATGGACATGCTGTTAGTATTGGAGGAGTAATAGTAGATTCAGGAAACTTTTCCTGGGATAATGGAAAGTTCCCTGATTTTACAGAGCCTGATGAATCCTATCATGGCTTAATATTTAATAAGGATTTTGGAAGAGCAGCGTACATAACCAGAGCCAGAGTGGTATTTATGAGGGATATGGGTAATTGTATGAGCCCTAACAATGCATTTTTAACAAATCTAGGTATAGAAACTCTTCATTTAAGAATGGAAAGACATTCTGAAAATGCACTTAAGGTAGCTAAGTTTTTAAAGGGGAACCCAAATATAATCTCAGTAAGCTACCCAGGCCTAGAAGGAGATAAATATTATTCCTTAAGTAAAAAGTATTTTCCTAAGGGTTCTAGTGGAGTAATAGCATTTAGAATTAAAGGTGGAAAAGAAAATGCCATTAAGTTCATGGATAAATTAAAGCTTGCGTCTATTGTTGTTCATGTAGCAGATGTTAGGACATTAGTTCTTCATCCAGCAAGTTCAACACATAGACAAATGAATGAAGAGCAACTCTTAAAGGCAGGAATAGAGCCAGATCTTATAAGATTATCTGTAGGAATAGAAAATGTTGAGGATATAATAGAGGATTTAAAAACTGCTTTAGAATAGTTAATTCTGGGATACACCTTTGTGTAACAAAGGTGTATCCCAGTTCAGCTTAGAACGGGAAAATTCTATTATTTGCTATTTAATAGGCTATACAATATGTCTGGATAATTGGTTATTATCCCAGATACTCCCATAGAAATATATTTTTTCATTAAGTCTCTGTCATTTATAGTGTAAGGATTTATTAAAAGACCTTCCTTTAAGGAAGCTTTTGTTATTTCATCATCTATAGATAAATAAAAGGGATGGATTCCATCAGCACCTACCATCTTGCAATAGCTTTCAGGATGATACAAACCTTCCATATATAAAAGGCCGGTTTTAATATTTTTCGAAAGCTCTTTACATTTAACCATAGAGTAATGATTAAAACTTGAGAGTATAACCACATCTTCCATATTATGTTTGCAGATCATAGCTATAACTTTTTCCTCAAGGCCCTCATAAGCTATGATACCATTTTTCAATTCTAAATTTAATATAATATTTTTTCCTTTTGCAAATATTAATAATTCCTCAAGTGTAGGTATAGATTCATTAAAGCTTTCATCTAAATAAGACCCAACATTCAGTTTCTTTAGGGAGGAATAGCTGTAATTTTTAACATAGCCACTAGTAGTTGAAGTTCTCTCTAAGGTTTCATCATGGATGAGCACAAGTACTCCATCTAAGGATAACTGCACATCTGTTTCAATTCCACTTGAACCCATTTCAAGCGCTTTTTCAAAGGAAAGCATAGTATTTTCCGGATAATAGCCACTAGCACCTCTATGAGCATAATTTATCATTTTAACACCTCTTCTTTTATTATACTTCTATTTTTAATGTTATTTCCTTTAATTTTAAATAATAAAAAAACCAGAATTCTCTTGAAGGATAGGAGAATTATATGTCGAATCTTTAATATATACAATATTTTATACAAATCAATTACTTTTATTAGTAAAATATGCAGATAATCGAAGGTATGAGAATGACATTAATAAGAAAAGACGTTTTCAGGTTAGCAATCCCGATTCTCACAGAGCAGGTTTTGGTGCTATCTTTAGGTATGGTAAATACAATGATGGCAGGAAATATTGGGAAGGAAGCTGTTTCAGCAATTGGTATGGTTGATTCAGTTAATAACATATTTATTGCCTTCTTCTCCGCCCTGGCAGTGGGGGCGACTGTAGTAGTTGCTCAATATATTGGTAAAGGCAATTTAAAGATGGCAAATGAGTCTGTGAAACAAGCTTTATTTGCAAGTATTTTGATTTCTTTAACAGTAACTCTATTATTATGGATATTTAAAGCTCCAGTAATATCATTTTTGTATGGTTCAGCTCAAGGTGATGTTGTAAAAAATGCTCACATGTATCTAGGAATAACTTTACTTACTTATCCAATGATAGCAATAGACTTAATGTCTAATGGAGTGTTACGAGGAGCGGGGGATACAAAAACCCCAATGAAAATAACAGTATTCATGAATTTTTTAAATGTTATATTAAGCTATACCTTTATAAATGGTATGCAGCTTAATAGCAAAAACTTTACATTAGTTATTCCAAGCATGGGTATTGAAGGTGCTGCAATAGGAATAGCAATTGCAAGAACTGCAGGAGCCTTTTTAGTGCTCATTGTGCTTCTTAGAGGGTCTAAAATAATAAAATTAACAAAAATTAAAAGCTTCAAATTTAATAAGGAACTTTTAGCTCCTGTTTTTGGTATAGGAGTTCCTGCCAGCGTTGAATCTTTAATATTTAACATGGGAAAGCTTTTAACTCAGATTTATATCGTAGGTATGGGAACAGTTGCTATAGCATCAAATGTTATATGCGGATCAATCGTTTCAATGCTCAATGTTCCGGGTATTGCCCTCAGTACCACTGCTATTGCAATAGTAGGTCAACAAATCGGTAGAGGCAAGAAGGAGGAAGCAAAGAAGTCATTAAATTATATGAATGTTGTTGCAGTGATATCCATGACGCTTCTAAGCTTAATTGTAGTGCCTTTCGCAGGACATATTGTATCACTCTATAACCAGAATCCTGAAATAGTAAAGCTATCTACTAGCATTATACGTATGAATGCAATATTTACACCTCTATGGCCACTTTCCTTCTTATTATCCTCTGGCCTTAAAGGCGCAGGTGATGCAAAATATACTATGACCACCACTATAGTTGGGATGTGGGTTTTTCGTATAACTTTTGGATACATTTTGGGAATAGTTCTGAAGTTTGGTCTTGTTGGAGTATGGCTTGGAATGTATACAGACTGGGTTGTAAGAGGAATATTATATTTTACCAGGGTACAAAAGGGAAAATGGTTAGAGCATAATGTTTTGAAGAGTTGATATTGTGTTGTACGTACAAGAAACAAAGTGTATAATTAGTTTATATTTTTTATTGGAGGTTTATATATGATTAATTTGCCAGAAGTTAAATTAGGACTCGTAGCCGTAAGCAGGGACTGCTTTCCAGCTGAGCTAAGTGAGAAAAGAAGAGGTGCAGTAAAGAGTGCCTGTGAAGCTATAAATACTAATGTAATTGAAATTAAAACTATTGTTGAAAATGAAAAGCATTTATTAATAGCATTGGATGAGCTTAAAAGTGCTGGAGTAAATAGCCTTATTATTTATCTAGGCAATTTTGGACCTGAGGGACCAGAAACAATGCTAGCTCAGAAATTTGATGGACCTGTAATGTTTGTAGCAGCTAGCGAAGAATCTGGGGACAACCTTATTAATGGACGTGGAGATGCCTATTGTGGGATGCTTAATGCTTCCTATAATTTAGCACTTCGAAAGCTTACCCCATATATTCCGGAATATCCAGTAGGAACTGCTGAAGAAATAGCAGTTATGATTGGGGATTTTGAAAATATAGCAAGGATTCTTTTAGGACTTAAAAAGCTTAAAATTTTTAGCTTTGGACCAAGACCTCAGGATTTCTTAGCCTGCAATGCTCCAATCAAGCCCTTATTTGATCTTGGAGTAGAAATTATGGAGAACTCAGAGCTTGATTTATTTGAGTCCTTTAATAAACATAAGGGGGATCCTAGAATTCCAGCGGTAGTTAAGGATATGGAGGAGGAACTTTCCTCTGGTAATGGTTACCCAGGAATTTTACCTAAGCTTGCTCAATATGAACTTACTTTGCTTGATTTTATTGAAAACAACAAAGGTGCTAGTGAATATGTTATATTTGCAAATAAATGCTGGCCATCTTTTCAGACTCAATTTGGTTTTGTACCCTGCTATGTAAATTCAAGACTAACAGCACGGGGAATACCAGTTGCCTGTGAAACTGATATTTATGGAGCATTAAGTGAATATATTATAAGCTGCGCTACTTGCTTGCCCCCAACTTTACTTGATATTAATAATACTGTTCCAAAGGATATGTATGAAAAGAATTCTGAAAAACTTAAAGGATATATCATTAAGGATTTATTTATGGGCTTTCATTGTGGAAATACAGCTGCAAGCTGCATGAAGAATGCCACTTTAAAATATCAGCTTATTATGCATAGATTACTAGAGAAGGATAAGGAACCAGATATAACAAGAGGAACCTTAGAAGGCACAATTATGCCAGGAGATATAACTTTGTTTAGGCTTCAAAGCACGGCTGATGCAACTTTAAGAAGTTACGTTGCTGAAGGAGAAATAATAGATATGGATCCTTGCTCTTTTGGAGGAATTGGGGTCTTTGCAGTAAAGGAAATGGGGAGATTTTATAGGCATGTGCTTATAGGGAAAAGATATCCTCATCATGCAGGAATAGCCTTTAAACATAGTGGCAAAATATTATTTGAAACAATGAAGCTTCTTGGAGTAAGTGATGTTTCCTTTAATCAGCCAGCCAGCATGTTATATAAGGATGAAAATCCCTTTAAGGCTTAAAGTTTAAATATAAGAGGTGAAAGCATGGAGGACATTAATAGCTTTTGTAATGTGCTTATACCTGAGGGCGAGAGAAAGCCACTTAAGGAAATTGAGGATAGTTTAACAAAAACCTATAGAAATTCTATTTGGGTTAAATTCATAAAAGCAATTAAAGAATATAAAATGATTGAGGGAAATGACAAGATTGCTGTTGCTATATCTGGTGGTAAGGACAGTATGATAATGGCAAAGCTACTGCAAAGGCTTCAAAAGTATAGTGAAATTAAATTTGAACTAGAGTTTATAGTTGCAGACCCTGGCTATCATGAAAACATTAGGGAACTTCTAATATCGAATTGTGAGTATCTTAATATACCAATAAATATATTTGAGTCTGGAATATTTCAGATTACCAATAAGATATCTAAGGATTATCCCTGCTTTTTATGCGCAAAAATGAGGCGAGGTGCCTTATATAACAAAGCAAAAGAATTAGGTTGCAATAAATTAGCTCTAGGACATCACTTTAATGATGTAATAGAAACAACTTTATTAAATGTACTTTATGCAGGCTGCTTTAAGACAATGCTTCCAAAGCTTAAATCTAAAAATTTTCAGGGTATTGAACTTATAAGACCACTTTATTATATAGAAGAAATAGCTATTGAAAGATTCACAAAAAAATCAGGAATATTGCCTTTGAATTGTGCTTGTATGGTAGCTGCTAAGAGAATTGGAAATAAGCGTTATGAAATAAAAGATTTGATCAAAAATCTTAAAAAAGATAATAAGGATGTAGATAAGAGTATTTTCCGAGCTGCAACCAATGCAAATTTAGATGCGTTGCTAGGTTGGGAGCAAAATGGTAAGAAAAGCTCTTATTTAGATGATTATTAAAATTTAAAACAGGGACGCACCAAGTCATTGGTGCGTCCCTGATAAGATTATTTAATCTTATCCAAAGTCTCTATAGTATAACCCATTTTATGCCAAGTGGTTATAACTTCATCTAAGATTTCTGCATTAGTTTTAGATACTGCATGAAGTAGAACTATTTCTCCAGAATGGGTTCTATTGAGTATTTTATCTAATGCGTAAGCTTTTGTGGGTTGTTTATTCACAAGCCAATCCATGTAAGCAAAGCTCCAGAAGATAGTTTTGTAACCTAATACTTTCGTATTAGATAAGGATAGCTCGCTGTATTTGCCCATAGGCGGTCTAAATAATTTGATCATATCCTTTCCGGTAACTTCCTTATAGGCTGTTTCCACATCACTAAATTCTTTTTGAAATTTTGCATAGTCTGTTACCTTTGCCATGGACGGATGGGATGAACTATGGTTACAAACTAAATGTCCCTCTTTGTACATTCTCTCTATGATAGTCTTATTTGATAAGATATAGGGTTTAACCACGAAAAAAGCTGCTTTAACATTATTTTTTTTGAGTATGTCCAGTATTATTTCAGTATAACCATTTTCATATCCTTCATCAAAGGTTAGATACAATACTTTCTTGGAGGTGTCTCCTAAAAAATGTACGTCGTATTTTTCCAAGTAATTATTAATTTCCTTTGGTGGAAAGGGAGGTATATTTTTATTAAATGTTATATACCAGTTATATTCCTTAGTTGATAAATTTTCACCAGCTTGATTAAATAGCTGATTTGCATTAGTATAAGAAGGCATAAATAATATTGTTAGGAGAGTTATAAGGCAATAAAATATTTTTTTATTCATATAGATCACCTCTTTAGCATATTCATTGACTAGTATATTCACTGACTAGTATACTCATAATAGTATCAGCGATACCTAAATAAGTAAGTAAGTTTCGGTAGTATATACATAAATTAGTAAATACTTCTTTTAGCTTTACAAAGTACCATTATTAAATTATGATTAAAGATATTTTATTAAAATTTATATTTTCTTATTAGTTTTTAAGAGATATGGAGTTTGGAGTAAACATGAAAAACAAGATATTTAATATAACAATAATTATAGTATCCTTATTATTTCTAATTTATTTTTTTATATTTCAAGATGGGCTTAGAAGATTCCAAGATATATTAAAGATTATAAGAGTTGAATGGTTAATAGCTGCTGCAGTGCTCATGCTATTATATTGGCTGCTAGAGACATTGATTATTCATAATCTTACAAGGTATCTTTTCCCTGCTCAAAAGCCCCTACAGTCGCTTAAAGCAGCTATGGTAGGACAATTTTTTGGCTCAGTCACCCCTTATCAGACTGGAGCGCAACCTTCTTTATTTTATATGTTTGTTGGTGAAGGAATCGAGGCTGGTTCTGCAAGCTCAATACTAATGATGAAATTTGTTATTCATCAGTCTATATTAACTTTATTTTCCTTTGCAATTATAATAATGAAATTCAGATATTTTAATTCCATGATGCCTCACTTATTTTATATATGTTTATTAGGCTTTTTATTCAATACAGGTATAATTATGGCCGCTGTAATGTTTTCTATAAATAAAAAGGTAACAAGAAGTTTTTTGTTTGCGATATTAAAGATTTTGAGTAAAATTAGGTTGGTTAAGGATGTAAACAAAAATGTGAGCCATATAGAAAATAACTTAAAGGATTTTCATGACAATGCAGAGCTTATAGCAAAAAACTTTAAAGTTCTTATAAAGGTTGTCCTTTGCAATGCTTTTCAACTTTTATCTTTTTACAGTATCCCTTATTGTATATATAGAAGTTTTAACCTAAATGGAGCAACGTTTTGGAACATGTTAGCTGCCCAAACTTTTGTTATGATGATAGTTTCAATCGTACCACTTCCTGGTGGTGAAGGTGGTGCTGAGGGGGGGTTTTATTTTCTTTTTAGTATATTTTTTAAGAAGGATATAGTTCCTGCTATATTTCTTTGGAGGATAATAACCTTTTATTCATGTATAGGAATAGGTGGAATATTTACTATTTTTATTCCAAATAAGAAAGTTAAAAATACTAAAGTATAAGGGGCAAGGTATGAAGCATTTATTTATTGTCAACCCCATGGCTGGAAAGGGACATGCTCAAGACGTGATACCTTTAATTAAGGAATACTTCAAAGATAGGAATGAAGAATACATTATTGAAGAAACCAAAGGGCCTGGGGATGCTACTTTAATAGCTAGAAGGTATGTTGAAAAGGGAAACTATAGAGTTTATTCAGTGGGAGGCGATGGTACTTTAAATGAGGTATTAAACGGAATGGCAGAAAGCGATAGTAGCTTAGCTATTATTCCTGCTGGCTCTGGAAACGATTTTATTCGCTCCTTATATAGTAGTGGAAAAAACTTAAAGGATATATTGCTTGAAACTATTGAAGGGGAAGAAAGTCAAATTGATTTTGCAAAAGTTAATGACAGATATTTTATAAATATAGCCTCCATTGGCTTTGATGCAAAGGTGGTAGAAAGTACCTTAGGCTTTAAGAAGCTACCTTTAATAAGCGGAAGCTTAGCTTATGTTTTTGGTATTTTTCAAACTTTGATAAAAAATAGTAAATTTGAGGTAGAAATAGAAACAGAAGATATTAAGGAAAAGAAAAGTATAGTTCTTATAGCTGTCGGAAATGGAAGATACTACGGTGGAGGGTTTATGGCTCTTCCTTATGCAAAACTGGATGATAAACTTTTGGATATTTGTTTAGTTAATCAGCTTAAAAGATGGAAGATACTGATGCTATTATCAAAATACAAAAAAGGAAAACATGAAAGTATAAAGGAAGTTAGTTTAAATAAAGTTAAAGCATTTAGTATAAAATCCCAGCAAGAATTCCCTGTAAACATTGACGGAGAACTAATATGGGCAAAGGAACTCAATTTTACCCTAGCTGAGAAAAATATATGTGTGGTCATTCCCAAAGGGAATACTCTCAGGTTGTAAAAGGCCTGTTTTTTTCATTTTAAAAAAATTTATAAATATTTGTATTAAAAAGAAGGAATATAGAAATATTTATAGAATATATAGAAATGGGGTTAAGTTGGCAAAATGCTAATTAAGCGTTTTCTGCTTGCTCCAATAGAACAGAGTTTTCACATACTCTGACATCAATTAATTATAAAAACATAATGAAAGGATGATGTTTAATGGGAGGTCTACAAACAACCAAGTTCGAATTTGTAGCTTTATGGGTAGTTTTTTTCATAGCTATTGCCGGACTTGGTTATGCAATGTACTTGCGTACTGCTGTAATGAAGAAAGATAAAGGTACAGCAAAAATGCAGGAGGTTTGGAATGCTATAAAGGATGGTGCTGATGCTTATCTAAAAACTCAGCTTAAAACTATTCTTCCACTAATAGGTATTTTAGCCGTTGTATTGTTTTTATCAGTTTATATCGTTCCACCTTCAGCTGGAGCCATAAGTAGATTTGGTGGCAAAAATGCAAATCTTAATAACGTAAAATTAATTATAGGTTTCGGAAGAGCAATAGCCTTTATTATGGGTGCATTCTTTTCTTTAACAGTTGGACAATTTGGCATGAGAATGGCAGTTGAAGGTAATGTTCGTGTTGCCTCTGCTGCAAGACGAAGTTTTGGAGAAGCATTGAAGATAGCTTATAGAACTGGAACTATCACTGGAATGCTTACAGATGGTCTTGGACTATTTGGTGGTACTATAATATTTATGATATTTGGTATGGCATCTCCAGATGTACTTCTTGGTTTTGGTTTTGGTGGTACACTACTAGCTCTATTTATGAGAGTTGGTGGTGGTATATTCACAAAGGCAGCAGACGTTGGAGCTGACCTTGTAGGTAAAGTTGAAGCAGGAATTCCTGAAGATGACCCAAGAAATGCTGCAGTTATAGCCGACTTAGTTGGTGACAATGTTGGTGACTGTGCTGGTATGGCAGCAGATATATTTGAATCCTATGAAGTTACAATTGTAGCTGGTTTGATTCTTGGTCTTGCTCTTGTTGATTTAACAGGCAGCATTAAATGGATTGTATTTCCACTACTTGTTCGTGGTATTGGTGTTCTCTCTTCAGTAATAGGTACTTATTTAGTTAAGGGTAGCGATACTAAAGGTAAAGAAAACAATGCAATGTCAGCTATAAACAAAGGGTTTTATACTTCAGCAACTATTTGTTTAGTAGCTTTTGCTTTTCTTGCACATTTCTATATGCATGAATGGAGAGCATTTTTCTCAGTTGGAGCGGGTATTGTTTTAGCTGTAGTTTTAGATGAGCTTACTAAATACTTTACTGACACTCATTATAAGCCAGTAAAAGATATTGCAGCTGCATCAAAAACTGGTTCTGCTACTCTTATATTAAAGGGTATTGGTACAGGATACGAAGTTGCTGTTTGGCAGGTACTTGTAATTGCTGGTACTATATTAACTTCAACATTAATTTATAGTGGTATGGCACCAATTTATGTTTTATATGGTGTTGCAATGACTGGTATAGGTATGCTTACCTTAACAGGAAACAATGTTGCAATGGATTCCTTTGGACCAATTGCAGATAATGCAAATGGTATTGCAGAAATGTCCGGACTAGATAAGGATGCTAGAAAGGTTCTAGATCATCTTGATGCAGTTGGAAACACTACTAAGGCTATCACAAAGGGTGTGGCAATAGGATCTGCAGTTATTGCAGCGGTTTCTTTATTCGGATCATATTTAACAGATGTTACTAATGTTCAGCTTCAAAATGGTGTAAAACCAGTGGCAACATTACTAGCTTCCGGTATCAGAATTTCTGAGCCTAAAGTATTTATAGGAGCCTTGATTGGTTCTGCTATACCTTGGTTATTCTCTTCCTTAATCATAGGCGCTGTTGCTAGAGCTGCAATGCTAATTGTTGATGAAGTTAGAAGGCAGTTCCATATACCTGGTCTTATGGAAGGCAAAGTTAAGCCTGATTATCAAAAAGCAGTTTCTATTTGTACTGTATCAGCACAAAAAGAGCTTATTGGGCTTACTCTTATAGCTGCATTAATTCCTGTAATTGTTGGAATACTTTTAGGCGTTGAAGCTTTAGGCGGATGCTTAGCAGGTGTTATTCTTTCAGGTCAATTACTTGCAGTATTTATGTCAAATGCTGGTGGTGCTTGGGACAATGCTAAAAAAATCGTTGAAGATGGTTTATATGGCGGTAAAGGTTCAGAAGCTCATAAGGCAGCAGTTGTTGGTGATACTGTAGGAGATCCATTAAAGGATACTGCAGGTCCAGCATTAAATCCTATGATAAAAGTTATAAACATGGTGTCAGTTATCGCTGCTCCGATTCTAGTAAATCAGAAAAAAATAACTGTTATCACAGCTATAGTTGCAATAATTCTTATTGGAATAGTTATAGCAGCAATTGTATATTCTAAAAAGGATACAAGAGAAGAACAAGCTGCTTAAATAGTTTATTATATAGAAGGGTACTAGTACCCTTCTATATAAATATGTCAGAGTGTGTGAGAACTTTGTAGAAAGCTGCTGTGCAGCTTTTTTTATGTTTAACGATTTGTTGTAAATTGTTTTAGTTAATTCCATGTTAACTTGAATTGTTAAATCTATGTTAACTTACAATGCAAATGTTAACATCTGTTTAAATGTAGGTAAAGTTATGATATAATTATCCCTGTTTGAACAAGTAAAAAACTTTATGTATACAAATTTAGGAGGAATAAAATGTTTAGTTTATCTCCAAAGGAAGACAAATTTTACGATTATTTTATCGAAACAGCGGATATCATTTATGAAACTTCAAATATGTTAACTGCGTTTATGCATGATTATAAAGATCCAGAAGAGAAGCAAAGGATCTTTAAAGAATTAGAACATAAAGGTGATCAGCAAATGCATAAAATCTTGAAGGCACTGAATTTGTCCTTCATAACTCCTCTAGATAGAGAGGATATATATGCTATAGCCAGGGTTATGGATGACATTATAGATTTTATTGAAACTGCAGCTTGCAGATTTGCTATGTTTCATGTAACTTCCGTTACGGAAGAAGCAAAACAGATTTCCATTTTAATAGATGAATGTTGTAAAAGTGTCATTGAATTAATGAAGGAATTAAGGGTAGCTAAAAAATTTAATAAGCTTAAGGAAACAATAATTAATATTAATAGGATTGAAGAAGAAGGGGATTTGTTATATAGAAAAGCAATAACGAAATTATTTAGTGAAGATATTCCAGTAATTGAGATAATCAAATGGAGAGAGATATATGAGCATCTTGAAAATACATTAGATGCATGTGAGGATGTAGCAGATATTGTTGAAGGGATTGTAATGAAACATGCCTAGTTTTGTTTTAGTAATAACAATAACAATAGTAGTTCTAGCTCTTATCTTTGATTTCATCAATGGCTTTCATGATACTGCAAATGCAATTGCAACTTCTGTAGCAACTAGAGTACTCACACCAAGGCAAGCTATAATCATGTCCGCAATGTTAAATTTTCTTGGCGCCTTTATAAGCGTCAGTGTTGCAAAGACTGTAGGTAGTGATATAATACATACAAATCTTGTAGCTGAATATGTTATTATAGGAGCCTTGCTTGGAGCAATTGCTTGGAATTTAATAACATGGTATTATGGGATACCAAGTAGTTCATCCCATGCTTTGATTGGTGGTCTTATTGGTTCAGCAGTAGTTTATAATGTTTTTAACCATAAAAATGGCCTTGAAGTAGTTCAATGGGGAAATTTATTAGAAAAAGTTATAATACCCCTTATTTTATCACCAATACTTGGTTTTGTAATAGGATTTCTTTTCATGATAGCCTTGAACTGGATATTAAGAAAGGTGAGACCCGCTACTGTAACTAAGGTTTTTTCAAAAGCCCAAATAGCTTCCGCCGCAGCAATGGCCTTAAATCATGGCTTAAATGATGCTCAGAAATCAATGGGAGTTATATCTTTAGCACTTTTTTCAGGGGGATTAATTAGTACCTTTTATATTCCGGTGGAAGTAAAAATGGCTTGCGCTTTGGCTATGGCTTTAGGAACCTCCATCGGAGGTTGGAAGATTATTAAGACTATGGGTGTTAATATGGCTCATCTAGCACCAGTTAATGGATTTGCAGCAGAAACCTCAGCAGCAGTAATAATATTTACCGCATCTATGTTTAAGGCTCCTGTTAGTACAACCCATATAATATCCACTGCTATAATGGGGGTAGGAGCTTCTAAAAGGCTTACTTCTGTGAGGTGGAGCGTTGCAAAGCAGATAGTTTGGGCTTGGGTATTTACCATACCTGTAGCTGCCATATTATCGGGAACTGTTATGTTTATAATAATGCTTATAGGTAAATTATTTCAATTTTAAAGGGTAAATATATAGACTGTCTGATAACAAACTTATCTGTTTGTTATCAGACAGTTTTTTTAATATAATTATAAGAATTGATGGGGAAATGTTATGATATAATATATTTCATAGTAGATACATGGAATATATATGTTAAATCACATAATTAATAGGGCTTTTCAAACAATGGTATTTTTTAAAAGGAGCTGTAGTATTGAAGTGGTTTTTTAATAAAAGTTTAAGATTTCAAATAATGAGTATTCTACTTATAATACTCATTATACCATCCGGTGCACTTGTTTATAATGTTCTTATTTCAGCTCGAACAGAAAGAATTATTGAGCAAGAACAAATTGAAAGTCTAAATAGTTTCGCATTATATGTTGATAAAGCATTTGATGAAAATTTAATTAAAGATATAAATACACCTTCTACACCTATAGACCCTTCTTATTTAGATAAGAGACTAGTGCTTATAACAGAGCCTTTAGCAGGAATCTTAAACGGTATTAGAGTAGGATTCTATATTCCTTCTACAAAGGATAGCTATATCTATGGTGTGTTAAAACAATATAATAATGTAGCTACTCCAAACAATAATGGGTATTTTGGAAGATTTAACCAGATAGATAGTTTATTGAAAACAGATTTGAACTTAGTTACTGAAAGTAAAAAAAATAAAATACAGAATGTGGTATTAAATAATACAAAGATTATAAGGGTATTACATCCAATAATAAGGAATAATAAGGTAATAGCGGTAGCCTGGGGGGAAACAATAATTCATCCAGATATAGCTTCGAATAGAAGCTCTAAAGATATAGTATTTATCATTACCTTAATTTCTCTTCTTTTAGGATTGGTTATAGTTATTTTTATTTTAAAAAAAATGGCTGGCAATGTGAATAGCATCCTTAAAGGCCTAAAATATATGGAAGGGGACTTATCTTATCAGATTGAACCTATAGGTGGAGAGATAGGACAGGTAGCAGAATCTATAAATAAAATGGCTAGGAGCCTTTCTCAGAAGGAAAAGCTTGAGGAACAGTTAGCTCGATCAGAAAAGCTTGCTGCCTTAGGACACCTAATTTCCGGAGTGGCCCATGAAATAAGAAATCCCTTAGCAATAATCAGTGCCACAGTACAGGTTATGGAAAGAGAATATGGCAGTGATGAGGAGTTAAATGAGTATATTAAAGTGGTAAAAGAACAATCTAATAGGGAAAGTAAGGTAATACAGGAGCTTTTAGATTATGCTAAGCCCTCTAAGACAATGTTTATTCAGGCAAATATAAATAAAATCATGGAAAACATTTTAACCTTCACTAAGCACTATATAAGAGATAAAAAAATTGAATTAGAACTAGTACTTGATGAAAGTATTCCAGAAATGGTTATAGATGTAGATAAAATAAAACAGGTGCTCATGAATGTAATCATAAATGGTTGTGAAGCTATGGGCGATGGTGGGATATTAACTGTTAAAACAGAATTTGATGGAAAGTGGATTAAACTTATATTTAAAGACAATGGAATTGGAATGGATGAAATTACCCTTAAAAGTATTTTTAACCCCTATTATACAACTAAACCTAATGGAACTGGTCTTGGACTTGCTATAAGTAACAGTATCATAGAGATGCATGGAGGATTTATACAAGTAGAGAGTCTGAAAAAAGTAGGCTCCACCTTTATTATATATCTGCCAAGGAAGCTAGATGGCAAAAATCTAGCTATCAAAGGAGTTGGTGAGAATGGCAAAGATATTAGTGATTGATGATGAACAATATATGGGCTGGATCATTAAAAAAGCCTTTAGTAAAAGTGATGCTGAAATTGTCACAGCTCTAACTGGTACGGAAGGAATTAAGCTTATTGATACGGAATATCCTGATTTAATTATGCTAGATTTAAGGCTTCCAGATTATGATGGAATGGATATTTTAAAGGAGATTAAAGGGAATGGTTTAGATATACCCGTAATTATTATTACAGCTCATGGAAGTATTGATACTGCCATAGCTAGTATGAAAGCCGGTGCCTTTGATTATATAACAAAGCCTTTTGATGTTGATGAGTTACTCTTTACAGCTGAAAAGGCAATAGAGATGGGGAGGCTTAAAAATGAAGTAAACTTCTTACGAAGTCAGGCTTTAACGGCTGGAGCAAGAACAAATGTAGAGAGTAAAAGCATCATAATGAGGGAAATATATGACATTCTTCCCCAAATTGCTTCCAGTCAAGCTACAGTTTTAATTAATGGAGAAAGTGGAACTGGCAAGGAGGTGATAGGTAGAGAAATTCACAAATTAAGCAGCAGAAAGGATAATCCTTTTATAGCTATAAATTGTTCAGCTCTTCCAGAAAATTTATTAGAAAGAGAGCTTTTTGGATATGAAAAGGGGGCTTTTGCCGGAGCAATTCAAAGAAAACCAGGAAGATTAGAACTCGCAAAGGATGGTACGATTTTCTTAGACGGCATAGGCGAAATAAGTATGAATATGCAAGTAAAGCTTCTTAGAGTTTTAGAGGAAAAAGAATTCCAAAGACTTGGAGGAAATAGCACAATAAAGGTTAATTTCAGAATTATTGCAGCCACAAATATAAATTTGGCAAAGGCAATTTCAGATGGAACCTTTAGGGAAGATCTTTATTATAGGCTAAATGTTATATCTTTAGAATTACCACCACTTAGAAAGAGGAAAGAAGATATTAAGGCTTTAACAAATGAGTTCATAAAAACCTTTGATCTTCATGGAAGAATAGTTGGTATATCCAAGGAGGCTATGGAGTTATTAAGTGCTTACAGATGGCCAGGAAATATTAGAGAGCTTGAAAATGTAGTTGAAAGAATGGTTATATTAAGTCAGGATCCAATTTTAAAACTTAACTATATACCTAGGGAGATACTTCAAGGTACGAAAAATGAAAGCAGAGATATTATTTATTTTCCTAAGGAAGGTATTGATTTAGAGAGTATTGAAAAGGGTCTTATAGTTAAAGCACTAGAGCTGAGTTCTGGAAATCAGACCAAAGCAGCGGAGCTACTTAAGATAACTAGATCAGCTTTGATATACAGAATGCAAAAGTATGACATAAAAGTTGAAGATAAAATGGAGGGGAGAATTAATGAAAATTAATTTTAAAGTATTTAAAAATAGAAAAATAAGAAACTTAATAATAACTGGTATGATTGTTGTGTTACTTGTAGGCGCATTTACTGGTTATACAATATATAGCAATGGGGTAAAGAATGCTCCTAATACTAAATTTACCACAACTACTGTAAGACTAGGTAGCATAAGTACAAGTATAAGCGGTAGTGGTACTGTTTCTAATGGAGCACAAGCTGATTTGATGCCTGCCTCAGTTGGAGCACTAACTGCTTTAACTGTTAAAGAGGGTGACACTATAACAACTGGTGAAGTATTAGCAGTTGTTACAGATCCAAACTCTGCTATAACTGTTCAGAGTTCACAAAATGCTCTTTATACCCAAACATCGAACTTAAATAAGCTAATTAAAAGCAGGGAAGCTTTGTATACCAAGGCACCTACTGCTGGACGTGTAAAGCTTGTAAATATTTCTGTGGGGGATGATTTATCTACGGCTGGTGCTTTAGGTAGTCCAATAACTATATCATCAGATGGATTTTTAAAAGCAAGTATAAGTTATGCTTCAAATGTTACTTTAAATCAAGGAGATGCGGTAACTGTAGTTGCTAATGGTACAACTGTAGTAGGTCATGTTAATGCTCCTAAAATGGGGCAAGGCAATAATACAGCAGATATATTAGTTGTGGATTCCTTACCTGTTGGTGCTACTGCAACAGTAAGTCTTAGTGGGACTTCATTAGGAATGGGAATTCTATCAATTAATTCTCCGGTTACAGTTAAAGGACCAGCAAGTGGTACTATAACAAACATTTATGTATCAGATAATGCTGTAGTAAGTAAAGGAGGAAATCTGTTTAAAATTGATGGAACCGATGTGGAAAACAGTATAACCTCTCAAAATCTAGCTGTAACTCAAGCTAATAATGATTTAACTACCAAGCAAGCAAATGTAGCTAAAAACACTTTGACAAGCCCAGTAAATGGAACGGTAGCTACTATTAATTATGCTGTAGGTGATACAATCCCAGCTGCTAAAGCTGTTATGACAGTGCTTGATCCAACCAAAATGCAAACTGTTGTAGCGGTAGATGAATTAGATATAGGCAAGGTTAAGCTAGCACAAACCGCTACAATAACCTTAGATGCTATAACCAACAAAACCTTTACTGGTACAGTAACCAGAATATCAAATGTTGGTACAGTAGCAAATGGTGTTACAACTTATAATGTTACAGTAGCAATAGATAAGCCAGATGCAGTTAAGGTTGGTATGACAACTACTGTAGCTATAATTGTGGAGCAAAAGGATAATGTTTTAGTTATTCCAGTAACTGCCTTAGCAACCGCAAGGTCAACTAATGGTGGAAGAAGTGTTTATATGGCAACTGGGTTAACTGATTCAACCATAAAAGCCCCAAGTGGTTTTGGAGCAGGTGGAGCAGGTGGAGCTGGTGGATTTGGAGCCGGTGGAACTGGCGGAACTGGAGCAGCTGGTGGAACGGGAACAGGCAATGGTGGGACTAGAAGAAATGCAGGAGGTGCCACAGGAACCGGAACAGGTGCAACCACTACCCCAAGAACGGGAACCGGAACAGGAACGGGTACAGGAACAGGTGCTACAGGCGGTGCCGGTGGGTTTACTGCAGGAGCAGCTAGGAACTTTAGTAGAGGTTCTACTACGGCAACTTTAAATAAATCACTTAAAACACAAAAACAAGTGACTGCTGCAATGAATAGTAACATTGTAAGTGTTCAAATAGGAATGCAGACCTCAACAATGGTTGAAATTACCAGCGGACTTAAAGCAGGAGACGTTATAGCTATTCCAGTTGTTACTGTAAAAGCTGTAAAGAGTACAACAAGTGCAGCAAGTACTACACAGACTAATACAGCTGTGCCTGGTGGTTTTGGTGGTGGTTATGGTGGCTTCGGCGGTGGAGCTGGTGGCGGTGGAGCTCGTGGTGGAGCCGGAAATTAATTACGGAAGGAGGGATTAAACATGATTAAGCTAACTGACTTATATAAATCCTATGAAATGGGTGAAAATACAGTAGTGGCATTAAATCATATTTCTTTATCCATTGAAGCTAAGGAATTTGTAGCTATTGTAGGACCTTCCGGTTCCGGTAAATCTACTTTAATGAATATAATAGGATGTTTAGATATTCCAACAAGTGGAAGTTACATACTTGATGGAAAGGAAATCAGTACCTATAATGAAAATATGTTAGCCGAATTTAGAAACCAAAAGATAGGGTTTATATTTCAAAGATTCAATTTATTAAATAAACTAACAGCCCTTGAAAATGTAGAGCTTCCTCTAGTTTATATGGGGGTATCTGCAAAAAACAGAAAAGTCAGAGCACTAGAAGCTATAAGAAGTGTAGGTCTTGAGAGCAGAATGTATCACAGACCAATGGAACTTTCTGGTGGTCAACAGCAAAGGGTTGCCTTTGCTAGGGCCCTGGTAACAAAGCCTCCTGTTATATTAGCCGATGAACCTACAGGAAATCTGGATAGTAAAACTGGAGTAGAAGTGCTTAACTTACTAAAGGAATTACACGATCAAGGAAACACTATAGTCCTTATTACTCATGATATGAATATTGCAAAGAAAGCTAAAAGGGTTATAAGCCTTATGGATGGAGAAATTATTTCAGATGAGGAGGTGGTACCAAATGAAGTTTAGTCAAGCTCTTAAAATGGCCTTTAGTTCGATATTATCGAATAAGATGCGATCTTTCCTCACAATGCTTGGTATAATAATAGGTATTTCCTCGGTAATTATACTTATAGGAATAGGAGAAGGAACCAAAAAAGATGTGGCGGATTCTATTTCCACCATGGGAACAAATCTTATAACCATAAACATAACCGGTGGTAGAGAAGTAACTGTAACCACAGCGGAGCTTACAGCGCTTAAATCCCAGCCTGGAATTAAAGAGATAGCTCCTACGATTGCAAGCGCGGTAACGGCTAAGCTTGGCAACCAAAATACTACCACCAGCATTGAATCCTCTCTTCCCTCTTATTCAGAAATAAGAAATGTTACAGCACAATATGGAAGATTTATAACTCAAGATGATGTTGATAACAGATATAGAGTTGCAGTAGTGGGAACCGATGTTTTAGATACTCTATCAAAAGGAACACCCTATGATAGTTTTGTAAATCAGACAATAACCTTAAATGGTACTGCCTTCACTATAGTTGGAATTCTGGAAACAAAGGGGAGCACCACTGCTGGCTCCACAGATAATAGAATCATAATACCAATATCCACCGCCCAAAGGCTACTAAGAAATAAAAGTATAAGAACCTTTTATGTAGAAGCTCAATCACCGGATATGGTAAATACAGCAGTGGCCACATTAAATACCTTTATGCTGAGTAAATCTAACAATCAAGCCAATACCTTCAGAGTATTTAATCAATCAGATCTTTTAACAACCCAAACAGCAGCAGCGGATAGTTTGACTACAATGCTTGCTGGAGTGGCAGCCATCTCCTTATTAGTTGGTGGTATAGGTATTATGAACATAATGCTAGTAACGGTAACAGAAAGAACTAGAGAGATTGGAATTAGAAAGGCAATTGGAGCAAAACGGAGAGATATACTCATTCAGTTTTTAATTGAAGCTATAACCATAAGTGGTATAGGAGGGTTTCTAGGGGTCTCAATTGGAATCTTAGGTGGAAACCTCTATAGCAAATTCATGACAAAAACTGTAGTAATTCAGCCTAATATAGTCCTCTTAGCCTTTGTCTTCGCAGCAACTGTTGGAATAATATTTGGTCTATACCCTGCGAACAAAGCTTCAAGGCTAAGACCAATCGATGCACTAAGATACGAATAGCTATTAAATTAAGGGCACACCGAAAGGTGTGTCTTCTAACGTATAAGTTTTTTCTACGGCGAAAAGCTTATACGCCATCCCTCTATCCTCGAAACAAAAATTGATTCATTCCAGGGACACACCAGCCAGCTCGGAAACATAAGCTCTAAAGATACTATTGATAGGGCGATAAATGCTATCTTTATCGCCCTATCAATAGCTGGTATGTCCCTGTTCATATTAGACCGCCAATCCAGTTTATCGTGTCAGCCATACTCTCGATTTTATCATCTTAAAATGTTATAATAAGATAATAAAATTTTTCGCAAATTAAATGAGGTTATATTTTGGATGAGCAAAAGAGAATTAAAATATCTGTTAGAGATTTAGTGGAATTTGTTTTACAAGAGGGTGACATTAGGTCATCTTTTTCAGGTTCCTCTAGAGCGTTAGAAGGAACAAAAGCTCATCAAATGCTTCAAAAAGGAAGAGGTAAGGATTATCAGGCAGAGGTTACTATTTCTTATATAGTAGACAAAGAAGATATAGTTCTAGAAATAAATGGACGTATAGATGGGGTTATAAATACTGAGGGAAATATAACTTTAGAGGAGATAAAATCTACTAATACCGATCTTAATTATATTGATGAAAATTACAATAAGCTTCATATGGCTCAAATTAAGTGTTATGGGTTCATGTATACAAAAAACAATTCCTTAGAGAATATTAATATTTCTTTAGTATACTATCACCTTGAGACTGGCGAAAAAAAAACTATTGAAAGAAGCTTTCATGAAGAAGAACTTAAGATCTTTTTTGATGAACTAGTTGATAAATATATTATTTGGGCAAAGGTTTTAAAAAACTGGGCTGAGTTTCGTGATACTTCAATTAAGGAACTTAAATTTCCCTTTGATAATTATAGAAAAGGTCAAAGGGAATTTGCAGTAAGTGTTTACAGGAGTATAAGAGATGGTAATTTATTATTTGCAGCTGCACCTACAGGAACGGGTAAAACTGCTGCTGTGTTATTTCCTACAATTAAAGCCTTAGGGGAGGGCAGTGTTTCTAAAATCTTCTACCTTACAGCAAAGACAGTTACAAGAACCATAGCAGAGAACTCTATTTTAAACATGAAGGATAGGGGTCTTAGACTTAAAACTCTAACGCTTACGGCTAAGGAAAAAATATGTTTAAAGCCAGGGGCTGAATGTAGTCCTGAGGAGTGTGAGTATGCTAAAGGTCATTTCGATAGAGTTAAAGACGCGGTAGCAGATATTTTTATTCATGATAGTTTTAATTATGAAACAATATTAGAGTATGCTAAGAAACACTCAGTATGTCCCTTTGAGTTTTCCTTGGATTTATCCTTGTGGGCTGACTGTATAATTTGTGATTACAATTATGTATTTGATCCTAGAGTATATCTAAAAAGGTTTTTTCTAGATGGTGGAGGAGATTTTGCTTTTTTAATTGATGAAGCACATAATCTTGTAGATAGGTCAAGAGAAATGTACTCATCAGAGATTTCTAAAAGAGAGTTTATGGATTTAAGAAATAGCTTTAAGGAATCCTCTAAGAAGATAAACAAAGCTTTAAACAAAATTAATTCTCAGTTTATTGGGTATAAAAAAAATATAGAAGAGGAATACTTAGTTGATAATGATGAACCCAAGGATATAGTACCGCTTCTTAGAAGTTTTATTACCTTAGGCGAAGAATGGCTTCTTAAAAATGACAAGTCACCTATTAGAGAAGCTGTATTAGAGTTATATTTCAAAGTCACAGGATTTTTAAGGACTACAGAAGGCTACGATGAAAACTATGTAACCTACTATGAAAAGCTAAAGGATCATGACTTAAAGTTAAAGCTTTTTTGCGTAAATCCTTC
>Ga0209125_1001394_pt1 | contig 22880 bp, 18 predicted proteins | sample BarGraIncub1131A_FD_184503 | JGI IMG/M metagenome (GOLD analysis project Ga0209125, IMG submission 184503) | Arctic peat soil microbial communities from Barrow, Alaska - Barrow Graham LP Incubations 11-31A (SPAdes) (version 2) | ecosystem: Environmental > Terrestrial > Soil > Wetlands > Peat...
TGCACAAAGCAATGCTCTAAGCCACATTCACTTTTCAAGTTATTAAAAATTGAGTTCTCAATATCCCAACGTGCTCTGATTATTTTAAACATGGTCTTAAGCGCCATATCCATACATGTCGTTACAATCATAATCTGTGTGCGCAGTTTGTTCTTATGTTTGAGAGCGAATTTTACAAAACGCAATGGTTGCTCCACGTTGTCCATTGAAAATGTTGATTCGTAAACCTCAACTTTCTCAAATCCTTTTTCGTCTTCCCAAACATCAATGACCTCCGTCTTATTTACCGTCTTTCTTGCTAACCGCAAACTACAGATCAATGATCACGATGTCACAAGAATCGATTTCTTCAAAAGTCGCTTTGATTAATTCATGTGGTTTGAGTTTGACGAGCCCCCATTGTTCTGTATCACGTACTATACAGCTTGTAACATATCCTCTGCTCTCCAATACTAAAGAAATCTTCTCAATAAGATTTCGATTTCGAAAATCTTTTATAATATTTAAGTCCAATATAAGCTTTCATTATTTCAGCTCCCAGAATTACTCCTTTTTTAACCGGAACGATAGTCCTAATTCTTTCAGTTTAAATTCGACCTCTTTTAACGACTTACTCCCAAGGCTGTGCATTTTAATCATGTCTTCTTCCGTCTTTTGGGTTAAATCTTTAACTGTGTTAATTTCTGCCCGTCTTAAGCAGTTGTATGAGCGAACAGAGAGCTTAAGATTCTCAAGTAACATTTCAAGACTGTTATCTTTAGGCGCCTCCTCTTCTTTTTCTACCATCGCCTCAACATCATTAAGTTCACCCACGAGTCCCACGAAAAGGCGCAGTTGATCATGTATGATGCTAGCTGCGTCGTTGATAGCTTTTTCAGGTGAGATACTGCCATTAGACCAGACTTCAAGGGTTAACTTGTCGTAGTCCGTGATTTGTCCCACTCGTGTTGCCCCTACTTCGTAGTTGACCTTATAAATCGGGCCGAAGATGGCATCAATGGGGATCGCTCCCCTGGCATCATCTGGCGCCTTATTTTTGTCTGCAGAAACATAGCCTCGGCCACGTCTTACCGTCATTTCTATGAATAATCGACCCTGGTTTTCTAATGTAGCAATTCTTAATTCAGGGTTCAGAATTTCAATGTCTGGGTCAGTGACAATATCACCTGCTGTAACAACCCCTCCGCCTTGAGACTCTAGGCGAATCATTCGAGGTTCGTCCGTATGTCCTAATAGAACAAGAGACTTCAGATTGAGAATAATGTCAGTAACGTTTTCCAGAACACCTGGAATCGTTGAAACATCAGGGAGTACCCCTTCAATTTTGATCGATATCACAGCTGATCCTGGAATAAAAGCTAACAAAATACGCCTAAGGGAATTTCCTAAAGTAATACCATAACCCCTTTCAAGAGGCTCAACGACGAACTTTGCATAGGAGTCGTCCTCCGAACGCTCAAGACATTCTATTCTAGGCTTTTCAATTTCTAACATTGGAGTATATACCTTCTTCCTTATTAACGGACTAAATTAATATCTGGGGTTTTATCACCATTAGGCCCCCACCATTTCTGGTGAGAGCCTAATGCTTAGAACAAGAGTTTTATCGGGGATATGTTGCCTAGCATTCCAGTAATCATGCGAAATTAGATATGTAAAACTATAAAGCGTGAATCACAATTTTTTGTGTGGTAAGAAAGCTGACGATTAGTTATTCACAGCAATGCTAGTAGGCTTTAAACAAATGGTATAGTGTCAGGTACTGACACCTACATGTAGTGGTATACACCTTAAAAAGGGTAAAGTACTTAATCAATAAGTCCTCTAACTCTATTATTCTAAGTAAATTTAGCTTACCATCCCCATAACTCTAAATTTATCAGAAAAAAGTGCTATGAATTCAGAATTCGTGGGCTTCTGGCGTTCAATATTCATAGAATATCCGAAAATCTGTTTTAGCGCATCTGTTTGACCACGTTCCCACGCTAGCTCTATCGCATGACGAATTCCACGTTCTACCCTTGTGGGTGCAGTATCATATTTTTTCGCTATGCCAGGATAGAGTTCCTTTGTCACCGCCCCTAACAAAGAGACATCTTCCACCACCATTAATATTGCTTCTCTAATATATTGATACCCTTTAACATGCGCAGGAATCCCAATTTGGTGCATCACTGTGGTCACTTCAGAGAGCAGATTGTGCCCACTTCCTACAGTTGTCACGCTTGGAGACGCCAAAGTAGAGAACTGTGAGGGCGTAGCTGTCGGCGTATCCTGCATTAAGGAACGAATACGTTTGCTGAGAATATCCAGGTCGAAGGGTTTTAAAATGAAGTAGTCAACACCAAGCGTCATCGCTTGATGCGTGAGCGATTCCTGTCCAAAAGCCGTTAGCATGATAATCTTGGGTCGCTTCATCGTTGTTCGAGCATTAATGCGTTCCAATACGCCTAATCCATCCAAATTTGGCATGACTATATCAAGGATAATTAAATCTGGTTCCTGAGTTTGAATGAGCTCCATAGCTTCTAAACCGTTATAAGCCACGCCAACGACGTTTAGATCTTCTTGGCCTTGAAAATAGTTCTGTAACATTTGACCAATATTACGGTTATCATCCGCAATAATTAGGTTTATTCCTTTACCCATTCGCCAACATCCCGCCTTAACAGTGTATTCCCAAACGATTACCTCGCCAGTGCCTTAATTATACTTTACGGACAATGTCGAAGTCGTAATAAATATGGGGATGATTCAGAAAAGTTTCACAAAGGATTTATGGATAATATTAAGGAATAATTTATTCGCAAATCCCACACTTGTTTATCATATAAAGTAGAAACGCTATGAATTTAAGTAAGAGTTGAAGATTTTTACTAGCATTGCCAAATTGAGTCTGTCTATAAAAAGTAATAAATCGACAAAGTTTCCTATGGATACTCTTCATTTCTTAGAGTAAAATAAGTATTCGGTGCGTGAATTCATTAAGCGTAAATCAAGGTAAGGAAGCTGGTCAGTTAACAGTGGAATATCAAATCTCGCATTTAAACAAATTAATTGAAGAAATGAGAAAAGAACTTATTCAATTAGGCAATCGCAAATCTTTTACTGATCCAGATGTTATAGAACTTAGCCAGAGGCTCGATCGATTGTTAGATGAATACCAGGAACTGCAATATAACTTGGAATGCCGAATCACCTGGGTTGAATGGTTTGAAAGTGATAACTTGCCTTATCCAGTGCAAGATTGCATAGACATGATAAAAGAAGAAGTTTCATAATTTTTTACCTTATCCCATATTAGCGTTCATATGGGATCTTCAAAGATTACATATGACCGTTACCAGCAATTTAGCCTTTGTATGAATTCCAAGCTTCAATATCCCATCGGGCTTTTGGAACACTTTCGTCATCCATCTTCTTAATTCAACTTTGCATTATAGTGTGTGTGAGATATTGGAAATTACGAATACAAGCCATGGAATACCAAAGGCACAAGAAGTGTAGCCGATTTGAAAGATATTACCAAAATTAAAATTAACAGTATCTCAATGTAATTTAAATGTAACAAAAAAAGTCGTACCAGACGAGGAAGATTCTATATCTATCTTTCCATTATGTCTTTCAGCAATACTGTAACACATGGCTAATCCCAAACCAGTACCACCCTCCTTGGTTGTTAGAAACGGTGTCCCTAATCTCGCAATAATATCTTCACTAATTCCTGCACCTTGGTCTTGAACTGCAAGAATTATACTGTTAGTATCCATATAAGTCATTATCTTCAGTATACCCTTTGGTATCATCGACTCCAATCCGTTTCTTGTGAGATTCAGAATTAATTGTCTTATTTCCCTTTCATTCATTGTTAATTCAGTTACTTCTTCAGTTTCTAATACAACTTGTTTATCCTGGTTCGTAGCATCCGCAAGGATTAAAGGGTACAACGAATTAACTAAGTTATTTAGTTTTACTCCTGTATCTAATTTTGTTTTAGTTTTCGCAATAGATAAGAACTCTGTTAGTATGCTGTTAGCACGGTCTAATTCACTAATCATCAAATCGAAATATTCTTCATTTTCGTGCAAAATATCTCTACTCTTTAATATCTGTAGAAAACCTCGTACTGTTGTCATTGGATTACGTACTTCATGGGCAATACTGGCAGCTAATTCTCCAACAAGATTTAATCTATCTAATCGTCTTATTTCCTCCAAAGCTAGCTCTCTTTTAGTAATATCATTCATTTGCATTAGAAATAATTGTGTACCATCAGAATCCTGAAAAGGTTGCTGAAATACCTCATAAATAATATCCCTAATCACACATTGCCATTGCTTTACCATTTCATTTTTGCTAGTCGGTTGTATATGACAACAATGGTTACAAGGTTTATCTTTATCATAGAATATATCTGAAGTTTTGCACCCATAAAACGGCCGAAATTTTAGCCTGAAAGGATATAAAAAAACAGTAAAAATCCGCATGAACACTCGGTTTTTGGTATAATTAGATGCAAAACCAAATCAACCAAAAATGAGGTGTTATCATGCGGAAACCTGTCAAAGAAATTGAAAACGTGCTCCAAAGTCATGGTTATTCTATTAACAACATTATATGTGAAGTTATGAAGACGTTCAAGCTTAAAACACTATGCCGCCAAGTTGGCTTTCAAAAAGAGGCGGGCTATAGTACTTCGGAAATCCTCACGCTCATGTTGATGTTACCCCTCATGTTACTGAAAAGTGTTCATGCTTTATACAAAAGCGAATTTCAAAAGGTTACCACTATGAAAAAAAGCTGTATCTATCGCCTGAAAAATAATGAAAAATTGCCATGGCGAGCATTACTGCTGGCTATGACCAAACAGTTTCAACGATTGGTGAATCCAACGAACGAAGTCGCTGACAAGTCCTCTTTTATTCTGGATGATACAACTCACGCCAAGACAGGTCGTAGAATTGAACAGATGACCAAGGTATTTGACCATGTTGCTGGGAAGAAAGGTAGCAAATTGGGCTTTAAAAATTTAACGCTTGGCTTTTTCGATAGTAAAAGCTTTACACCTATAGACTTCACCCTACAAGTGGAAAAGCCACTAAAGAAGGCCCAACACCGCAAAGAGCGGTTTAACAAGCAACGGGACCCCAAATCAGCCGGAGCTAAACGTATCAGGGAATGCCATGTAAGCAAAATCACGAATAGTCTTGATATGCTAAAAAGAGCTTTAAAACATGGATTCCAGGCTAAATATATACTTGTTGACAGCTGGTTCAGCAGCCACGAGTTCATTCAAACGGTTCGAGGCTTAGGTAAGATACCGATGCATTTGGTTTGTGGGGTTCGACAAGACAAGAGGAAGTATCTATACAAAGGTAATTCTATTAATGCCAGCGAATTAAAATTCGTCTTGAAAAGCGAAGGGAATGAGCTCCGCTAGGGATGTTAATTGGGCAGTTTTATCATGACATTTGCTGCAGGTGATGTTTCCTAGAGGTGCATAGTTTTGATCCATTGCGATCCATTCAGAGACATTATCACCCCTATAAAAACCGAATTCACCAAAGGATTTGGGTTTGGCAAGCTGTTTGGCGACAATAAAACATATGACTATTAAAATTACCAAAACAGTTGCTCTGAAACCTGCTGAAAATCGTGGTCTTTTTTCTATTATTTGTTCAATTTCCCTTTGCACATTTCCACCCCCTTTTTGTCCTGTAAGTTGTTAACCTGACTCATAAACAAATATAAAAGCCATAAGGTTCAATTGCTGAATTCGCATATGATAAAACCCTTTACAACATATTCTGATAATTCAAAATCTAGAGTCTAATTTGAACAGGCTTATAGATTTGTGAAAAGTAATATATTGAATTTTCTGACTAATATAGATAAGAGATCATATAGTAATAATAAAAGAACAGACCTGGAGGTGTAAATAATGACTGGCAATGCGTTAGCTAATCTATTTATTCTAATAGGTTTAGTCATGAGCACTACACTGATCGTCACTGCAACAATCTTCTTTTGGACGGATATAGGTGGGGGTCTTAATAAACGTAAATTTATTTTCTTATTCGCTGTAGTTGGCTGGGCATTATATTTATCTATAATAACCCCTTTTTTATAAGTCATTTAATGAAGGAAAGCAACAAGTGACGAATGGGTATGCTCAATGGAAATGAGATGTATCATCTAGAGCGAAATAACAAAAACGTGACTCCCTCACGGGAATCACGTTAATCTGCTTATTGGTGCGGCCGAGAGGACTTGAACCTCCATGCCCTTGCGAGCACTAGAACCTGAATCTAGCGCGTCTGCCAGGAGGACCACGCAGACGTAGTGAAACACTGAAACCAGCCTGTACCAAGGAGTTAGAGCTTTCATGGCTAATTGGATAATTGATCTCTACTATATTAAAGTAGGGATTTTTGATTCCATCTAACGTGTGTGTTTTGATCCGAAGATCATACGTCATTCCTACTTAAATTACGGTATAAGTCATATAGGACTAAACTAAATTAAGGAGGAATTTATATGATCATGATTTTACTTCTGTGGATTATTGAGCTGTTAATAAGCTATTTGCTTTAGTGAACTGGGGCCCCGTTATTATTAGCGGGACCCTTTTTTTTATATTTCCAATCCTTCTAATCCTTCTAATCCTATTTGAGCAGCCCACCTATACGCCATTTTTAGCAACAAAACAGAGCCAATCAAGACAACCTCACGAACTCCAGGTCGGTTAATTATGTACTTAATATTGTCCCAAACTTCATCCGCATGTCCGCTAAACATATTAATTGCCACCTTTCCAAATAGTAAAAAGGAGAAGCCATTGGCTTCTCAGTTCCACGCGTGCTTCCAATCCTTAAATGCACCTGAAATGAATTCATCTGCGGCGGTACGGTATACCTTATTAGCGAAGATTGAGGTTACCGCAAGAACTCCGAGCTTCGCTATTTCTAAAACTGCTCTGCCGACCTTTGGATTTAATAAAATTTTACCCATATTTTTTTACCTCCATTTCATTTACTATATTACTTATACCAAAACTTTGAGAGAGGGTTAAAATTATTCCATTATTCCTCTTTCCTTTAGGCTGACGTATTTCTGGGCTCCAATAATTATGTGGTCTAATAAAGGGATTCCCAACAGTTTACCGGCATCGACGAGGCGCTTGGTAATCTCAAGATCTTCTTTAGAGGGTGTTGGATCTCCTGAGGGGTGGTTATGCAGAGCGATAATAGCAGCACTGGATCTTCTCAATGGCGCCTTAAATACCTCGCGGGGGTGCACGAGTGAACTATTTAGGGTACCAATGCTGCAAGTATCCACTGCAAGAACCATGTTTTTAGTGTTAAGATTAATAATGCGGAAGTGCTCTCTATCTAATAAACTCATGTCCTCACAAAGGTTGAAGATATCCCGGGGGCTGTTAATGAAATATGGTTCATTAGGTGGAGTAGTGTAAAGACGTTTGCCTAAGGCTATGGCGGCTAAGAGTTGTTTTGCGCGAATTTGACCCAGGCCTTTTACTTTGGAGAGCTCTTCATAAGTGGCGTCCGCTATTTCTCTAGCTGTAGAAAATTTAGCTGACAATTCGGTTGCAGCATCCTCATGTACAGTTAGCTTTAGAAGGTCCTCTATGGAAAGTGATTCATACATTTTACCCCTCCTATAAAAAGATTGGCCGCTGAGGATACTCAGAGGCCTTGGATAGAAATTGTTATTTCTATCTATCTTTCTTATGCCAAAGAAAATGGGTTTTGGTTGAATAAACGGCACACAAATCGCGTTTCGCGAGACCGAAAATACCATGAACCTTCATGCTTAATTATGATTTATCTACGTCCCTTTTATAATTGCCAAGAAGTTGAATTTTCAGGAACTTACTGATAGTCTGTTATTACCTAACGATTTTAACAATTTGCCTTAAAGGAGTTAAAATATGAGCCTACATCCTTTTTTAGAAAAACAAGGTATAAATAAAATTCCCAGCTATACAAAACCAGTGGATAACGTCTTAGAATTTCTAAAAGACTCAGATTTAAAAGAAGAATATTTATCAAAAAAGGTTAGGCAAGATTTCTTTCTTTTTCCTTCTGTGTATGCGGCGAACAGACAGCCAGCCTTACTAAAAGTAGTTTTAAAAAATGGGGTAGTTATTTCAGAGGAAGCTATCGTCTATGATAGGTATAATTACGAAAAACGTTTGGAGACTCAGTACATGAGTGTTATAGAACGGTTTAGGCGAGAGGCAAAATTTGATAGTCAATTTGATAGAATCAGAGCAAAATGGGGTATACCTATCGACCCACCCTGGCAGTTGTTTGAAATACTATCTAATGGGGAACCCTGCGTTTTCTTGCCAGACGTTATTAGGGATCCAGAACTCATTAAAGATATAAAGTGGTTGTGTTCTGTGACTGGACTACAAGCTCAAGCTAATGAGGTTTTTTGGGCTGTTGCAGGGCACCTACTTTTTAGTGAAATGCTTTTTTATAAAACGGGCAGTTTCCAATTCTTTTTTTGGGAACCTTGGCGGGTTTTCCAAGTTGAAAACGGTGAAAATTTTAATCTATTTATCGAATTGAAGCCTTCGTTGGGGTATGATGAGTGGCGAAACATATATAATCTAGTTAATTCATATAGAACCAAAGGATTTTGTCCTGGTAACGGCGCAGTAGATAGTTTAGCCAATTTGGCAGACGAGACTAGCCAATACGGTCAATCCCTAGTCTGTTCTATTTCTGACGTCAAGTCGCGAGAGTGGAATTGTCGATATACACAGGAAATTCGCCCTCTTTTGGATGAGCATTATGGCAAACGTTTTTCCCCTAAAGAATCAGGTTTAGGCAAAAAGTCCATTAATGCATTAAAACAAGTAGAAAAGCTAAAGGGAACACATAAAAAAGGCAATTATAGAGTCAAAATCTCTAAGAAAATAATGGACAAATATATAGACTCTAAAGACACTGAAAAATTTTATACCGAAGAGGCGGTTAGAAGTGTAGAGAGGCGTAAAGACAATCAACGAAGATACGAATGAAACATTTTATTAGACCGTTTTGGCATATGGAAATAGTTTAAGCTCTAACTAGGTTGCGCAACCTAGTTATTTATTTTATGAGGGGTGAAGCTTTTTGAGTGACTGATTCCTGAGGTAGGAGAACGTTTGACGAAGAGGACGGTTACAGGTAACCCTATTTTGCTCATAATTATAGCCACGAGCAAGGGGCATTAGCCCCTTGCAAAATACACCGTGATTACGATCGTATTATCTAAATGATTGTCCCCGATGTTTGAAATTTTTGCAGGGGGGCAACAATGCCCTCCTGCCATGAGGAGGATATATTGATGAATTTCTCAGAATTTAACACACGAATAAGCATGGCCATCTCGAATAACCCAGAACCCGCAATAAATAAGTATTTCCCAGGTGTTCAGCTAGAATCTGTAGGAAATGATTTGCGTATAAATCCCTCTCCCGAGTGCGGTCACAATGATTGCTGCACTATTAGCCCAGGACACCCAGTCATTCATTGCTTTTCTTGTGGTAAATCAGCAACTTTATTTAACTATCTTAAGGAATACTCAGGGGTACAGGAGAAGGAACTTATTGAGTTCCTATGCCAAACCTACGGTATAGAACCTCCTGACGAGGCTGAGATAAGGCTACAGGCCATTCGTAAAGCGGCTGTCTACTTCTACCACGATATGCTTATGGGAAGCCCAGAAGATCTAAAGATGCAGATAGAAGGCAGGAAGCATAGTGTTGAAACCCTGAAAACGTATCAGATCGGTTTAGTTAAAAATTATGGACAGCTGCAATCCGATCTGCGAGGACAAGGATACTACTCAATGGACGAGATTAAATTGGCTAATATCTACGCACCCGATGGGTTGCATATATACCCCTACTCTAATCGTTCAACGGGTGAAATTGTAAGATTTAATACGAAAAACCCACGGGAGATAACCAACGATCTTGGGAAGATAATCAGCGGATATTCTATGGGTAGAAAATGGTTTTACACAACACCTACGTTATCCGATGATTATGTAATCCTATGCGAAGGAGAAAACGACCTCTTGTCGCTTTATGAAGCTGGATTTACCTCAATTATTGCCACAGGGGGGAACATCTCTGATGAACAGCTAGATGAATTATCCCATATGCTTGATCGAACCAATAAGATTTATCTTTGGTTCGATAATGATTCAGCTGGAGCGGGATATCTTGAGAAAGTTAACGCTAAACTATCTCATAAAATGGTATACCAAGTTAACTATGCTGGCAAGGATCCCGATGAGCTGTTAAAGAAATCACAGGTGCCAGTAGACGTGGGTGAGCTAATAAAAGATGCTCAACTGCTTGATAGTACTGGATACAGTGTAAGACAGAAGGGTTCACAATGGTGGTTGTTGACAAGGGATTTCGAGATTAAGGCAACGATTAAAGAAAGAAGTAAGAAAGGTATTTTTAATGGTGATGTAGAAATAACCTTGCCGGCAGGGGGGCAAGAAGGTAAGCCGAATTGCATTATTTCAAATTATCGACCTAAAAGTATTGAGCCGCAATTTATTTATAGTCTCCACAAGGAGCTAGAGTCTTTTTATGACGGTCAAATGCCAAAAATGACTTTAGATCAGCTTATTGATTGTCATGTCTTCACCCAACGACAAGATCTTATTGTTAAACGTATGGCTTTAATCATTAAAAAATCGGCAAGCATGGAAACAGATATCTCTAAAGTAGGTAGATCACTGGGCACTGTCGTAAAAGACCAAGTCTTGCAGGAAATTAATGAACTGGAGTATTCCGAGTTAGACCCAAACGAAATTGAGTCTATTCCGAAAATCAAAATGGGCCAGTCATTTAGCCATATTCATGATGAAGCAATGTTTTACTTCACGCGGCTGATGAATGAAGACGGCAGTATCGTAAAAATCCCTTGCATGGTTTCTAGCAAAAAAGAAATAGTTAGACTTGACCTTATTAAAAGTAAAAATCCTCAAAGTATGTTATTGGTTAACAAAAAGTACGAGTTGCCCTTTGAGGTACCAACAGCAATCTCTGAGTTACAGGAGACGTCTTTGAGCCAGCGGTGGGTTGACAGCTATATAGCGAATGATATTTCCAGGGATAACTTGCAGCCGCATGTCCAAATAAAAATTCTTGAACGAGAGGTTAAACGTTTCTTTTACAGCCCCGATCTTAGGGTCTATAAGATAATGGCCCTTTGGATTTATGGCACTTACGCTGCGGAACTATTTGGGGAATATCCTTACCTATATTTGTCGGGCAAAAAAGGTTCCGGTAAGAGCACTACAGACAATGTTATTTATGCTTACGCCTTCAATGCCAAGTTTGCTGTCCAGATTACAGAGGCAGCCTTGTTCCGAACTATTTCCTCTGAAGGTGGAACATTTATTATGGATGAGATGGAAAACCTTACGAGCAAAAAGACCACCCAAGATTCAGGGATGGCATCGTTGTTAAAAGGCGGATACAGCAAGAATACAGGAAGAGTATACCGTTGTAATCCTGATAAAGGAAACGCCCTGGAAAAGTTTACAGCTTACGGGCCTAAGGTCATTTCCAACATCAACGGATTGGAATCTGTAATTTATGATCGTGTCTTGGAAATCCAGATGAAAGAGGTACCTAGCGAACACCAAGGGAAGTTAGAGGCTATTGAGGATCATCTTGAAAAAGATCATGCTAAGATCAGAGAAATAACCTCCCATTGTTGTCTTTCAGTAATGGAAAATTTCAAGATGATTTATGCTCAATATAAGGCCACCTTGTTTAAAGGGACTACTGCTAGAATGTCTCAGATTATGCGCCCGCTTAAAACTTTAGCGCATATCGCTGGTCCTGATTTTGAAGATGCTTTAGAAGGATATTACCAGGAACGAATAAAGTCTTCTAAGGTAGAAGTTGAGGAGAGTACTTCAGAGGGGTCAATCAAAAAGATTTTAACGGAAGTTTCAATGGAATTACTAGGTATGGAGGACTTCGGTTGGTTAAAACTGATCGAAGAAGCAAGTTTGCCCAGGAATTGTAATATCACTGAACATAAGGATGGATTTTCCGCTGATCAGTTATGGCTTAAATTTGCGATGGAATCCAATTCACCAGGGACAAAATATCCTGTGACTAGAATACACCGATACCTGAAAAATAGTACGGGCGCAAAGCCTGAACTAGATGAACTTGAGCGAAAAACTATTACGTTGTATGCTAATGATATGCTTAGCAAGGAATTAGGTTTGCGCTTCCAGGTTCGGAACTACCGCTTTTACTTTAAAGATTATGTAAAAGACTGGGAATCAGTAAAGGAAGCAAAAAAGCAAGGTGGTAAACATTCTAAGTCAAATGGGGTGGCAGGAGAACCTTCCGCGGTATTGATTGAACCAGCTGGTAATGTATTACTATTTGAGTTAGGAAAGAAAAGAAATGCTATTAATCTAGACGGTGAGTTTTAAACTATTATTGATGTCGGTGATGTTAATCTTCATCAGATTTGCATCACCGAATCCCTTCTAGGAGTGGTAGAATTAGCACTTGATGTAAAAATGTAAATTTAAATGGGTATATGGGTTGGATAAAAAATAGTTTTATTGGTTCGGGCTAAGGAAGACACATTTCTTTTTTACAAGGGGGGTATTTCTTATTTGTTTTTACATTTTTACATCTACCTATTAATTATCATCAACTTACCGTTAGAATCTCAGATGTTATTTTGATGTAATAATGATGTAAATTTTGCATTTTCCAAAACGGTTATCTTAGTTCCCCTAGATCCATTTATAATACAAGGAGGCAAAGTATTGCCTCCTTTAATTTTCCCAGCCCTGATATACAGGTCCTAGATCATATCCCCCTTCGAAGCAGCGCTTTAGCCTCAACCACAATCAAACCATTGATTTCACTGGTATCTTTACCAATTTCAAAAGTGTATCAAATTCGGAGTTTTATAAAGCTTTTGTCAGACATCTCTTTCTGCTAAAATCAGAGGGGAAGAGAGGGTTAAATGAGACAAAACTACTTTGTAAAATTAGTAAGGTATATGAAGAATGTTTACCACGTTGATCGTGGTTTGAATAAACTGTCTGACGGAAGAGTTAACCCAACTTATAGCACAGGTCAAGTTATTTCGCCGCCTGTGCTTTTTGGTTTTTTGCTTAGGATAAAAAGCCTTAATGAATTAAATTTCATGATAAAGAATCATGAGTTTAGTAAATTGTTTCCCCGAGGAACAAAGCTGCCGCAGGTTGATGCAATCAGAGATACCCTTAAAGTAATTGATATAAACGGACTAAAACAAATAAATCAACACATTGTAAAAAAGTCAGTTGAGAATAAGGTTTTTGAAAACGGAACAATCGACGGATATACTGTGGTTGCTATCGATGGAACAAAATTCTTCGGGAGCAATAAGAAAAGCTGTCCAGAATGCTTGAAGAATACCAAAGGTGAAAAGACTCATCGCTTCCATAGTGGCGCTGTAATGTCAACAGTAGGGATTGGTCCCAAACTGGTTATTGACTTTGAGATGTACAAGCCCGGACAAGATTCTGCTTCAAAGGATGAAGGTGAGTTGAACGTAGGGAAAAGGCTGATTTCAAGCGTCGTGAAGAGTCATAATAAATTAATTGATATTGTAGTTTATGATGCCCTTGCCTGTAATTCCATTTGGATTAACCATTGCAAAAGTCTTGGTATCGATACAGTGGTCAGAGCGAAAAACAATAATAATAAGAGTTTGCGTTTAGTAAAAAAGAAAGTAAATAAGTTGGAGGTAGTTGATGTTTGGGAAGATGAAAAAGGCTTTGAGAAAATTGAAGTTTACGAGTCAATATTTACAATGGACAACGTGGAGCAGCCGTTGCGTTTTGTAAAATTCGCAATTAAACATAAGAACAAGAAGCGCATACAGATTATGATTGTAACGACTTGTATGGATATGGCGCTTAAGACGTTGTTTAAAATAATCAGAGCACGTTGGGATATTGAGAACTCGATTTTTAATAACTTGAAAAGTGAATGTGGCTTAGAACATTGCTATGTGCATGGAGGGAAGGCAGTAGAAGCTGTGCTATATTTGATCTTTATTGCATCGAATATCATGCAATTGTTTTTGTTTAGACGACTGAAAAACCACTTTACAACTCAACGAGAAATGGTAAGGCTTTTACTAAAAGGGCTATATCTTCTTCCGTATAGAGCTGAATTGGTGTTTAGCAGCTCATAGAACTCAAATAAATTAATAAGGATATAAATCAAGGGGTAGGGGAAGGTGTAGCCATTTTTAATTATAATTAGATAAAAGGAAGGATAATGTGCAAAATAATTGAAATTTATAATACAAGGCTACAAAATTCATACAGAGGCTAAACTGCTGACTTAAGACGGGATAGTCTCAGAAGAATAAAGTAACTTACACTAACTATTGGAGGGTCGCTTATCTTAATAATATCAATCCTATCAGTTCCCAGCATAAAAAATGCACTCTAATGAGTGCATTTTTGCTCCATCGTTGTGTCTCCCACGATTTCAATCTTATGCATATTTTTGTCCATTTAAAGGAGCTCCCCTGGCTCCCCTTACATTCATTTTCTAGCCAGCTGTGAGTAATCCGGACTATGCTTAGCTATTATTTTGATCATCTTTCATCCTGTCATACCATTTAGCATGATGTTCACGCGCATACTTTGTGGTTACATAACCATTGATCATGCCTGGAAGGGCAGCTCTTGAATCTGGGCGTAAAAGTCCTAAATACATATGCCCAATGGCAGCCGCTGTCATCATAATCATAGAGAGGTCGTGTACTGGATAAGCCCAACGGACTAAACCAGGGGGGAAAGACGGGGCGAACCACATCACGATCCCACTTAGTGTGATGAAAACAGAGCCAAAAATGGTGATCATCGAGTTAATTTTTTCTCCCCCATTATACTTGTCTTGAGGTGGATAGGTACCGTGTCCCCCGAAGAACTCCTTCGGAAATGCCGTGACGTGTTGTAAATCTGCTCTCGAGAACTTAAAGACTGATCTTAACCATTCCCAGTGATAGCGTGGATTTCCAACAAAGAACATCAAACCCACCACGACAACAAACAAGACCGCTACACCACGGTGAATCAGCCGAGCAACTTGAATCCCGCCGACGACGACCATCGCTGGTTGGAAAAAGGTGCTGAGCACTCCCAGTCCGGTAAAGAGCAATACAAAGAAGGCAATGGCATGAACCCAGTGACTTAGGCGTTCTCCTTTAGTAAAACGCAAAACCCTATTTTGGCCAATCGGCTTTTGGATTTGATTCTTGGTTTGCATTTTGACTGCCATTACTTTTTTCCCCCTTTCTTGCTATCTGCATGATTGGTAGAAGCATTCTCTTCTTGGTCCTCACTGGATCGGTAATTCCCCCTTAAGAGGTTGGCGAAAACCCCTATAACCACGGCGGCAGCCGCTCCACCGACCGCAATTCCACCAACTGGACGAATGACATCTTTCCAAAGAGTCAGAGAGAGCGGAATCGTTGGATTAACCGGGAGGCCATAGACTTCTGGTCTATCCAATAACAAATAGAGAAACGTTGTGCCACCCATTTCTTTTTCTCCATAGAGCTGCGCCTTCGGATGAGTCTTTTGAACCTCAGCAAGACGTTTCTTCGCTTCCGCCAGCATAGCGCCACGTTCTCCAAAACCTAAAGCACCCGGTTGACACGTGTGAACACAAGCTGGCAGTAAATTATTTTCGACCCGATCAATACACCCCGTACATTTGTAGGATTTCTTCTTGACTTGATCGACCTTCGGAACCCCGAACGGGCAGTTTACGACACAATAACCACAGCCAATGCATTTATCTTGATCGATCACGACGTACCCGGAGTCCGTCTTGGCAATTGCATCCGAAGGACACGCCTTAAGGCACGCAGGATCAGCACAGTGAAAACATTGCGCCTTGCGCATCAGCCAATTCATTTTTTGATTCTCATATTTTTCAATGAACGTCATATACGTCCAAGTCTTAATGGTGAAGTCCTTTTGAGTTTGATAACTCGTAATCAGCTTGGTTTTCTCCGCTGGAAGCTCGTTCCACTCCTTGCACGCCACAGAGCACGCTTGACATCCAGTACATTTAGAAGTGTCGACAAAAACCATTTTCCTTGTCATTAATTTGCCCTCCTTATATTGGCTAGGCAAACTTTATACTCTGGAGTACCGGCTCCAGGATCCAGTGCAGCGATGGTTAAATCATTGGTACTCGGACCAGGACTTAAGCCAGCAAAGCCCCAGCTCCATGACATTCCAATGGTTTCTGTGTCCTTTCCATTGACTTTGTACGTCTGTATTCGGTCCGTTACTAAGGCGCGAACGGTGACTTTGCCGCGAGCAGAAGAAACTTCGACCATATCTCCTTCTTTAACTCCAATTTTCCGTCCTAAGTTTTTACTGATCTCAGCAAAGGGTTCCGGCCTGATCTCATTGAGCCATGGAATGTTCCGCGTAACCCCTCCGGTACAGAAATGCTCGACCACTCCATAGGTGGTCAGAACATGTGGAAACTCTTCTGCCTTGCCGATTTTCTGAATCTCTGGGGAAGACGAGAGCACCAATGCAACTGGGCTGATTGAAACCTTGGGATGCAAGAGATTTGTCGTTGGGCTTTCCGTCGGTTCGTAGAATTCCGGCAGCGGTCCATCAACGCATAATCCTGCCGGTCGAATACCGATAGCTGGCAGACCGTCGGCTGGCGGTTCAGTAGGCAACCCACTCATGTAACTGGCGGTAAATAAGCGACCTACACCCTCTGGATTCATGCGGAAACTTTGCTTTCCTTCTGGCGTATCAGGTCCCTTGGTCTTATCCACAACATCCGGTCCGTCATTTCCTGTCCACACATTATTTACGGTATCCCACCAAATAAGTTTGCGTTTTGTATCAACCGGCTGTCCCTTATCATCACAGGAAGCTCGGTTATAGAGAATACGAATATTTCCCGGCCAAGCAAAACTCCAGTCTTTATAAAGCCCAAGCCCTGAGGAGTCGTCATTTTTACGACGAGCTGCTAGGTTTCCATTCCCCGTTACGCCAGCATAGATCCAACATCCTGTAGAAACCGCCCCGACCGGAGCTTTAAGGTAATCAGCTAAGGTCGGGGTGAGCTTACCTGTTGTTTCATCATAGCCATTTATCTCCTGAAGCACTTTTAAAGCGCTGGGCTCCTCACCGTAGTCCCAACGGGCATTCAAGATTGGGGCATCCTTAGCATCCGTGCTCCCTGCATATAACTTTCGAATTTTCTTAAAAAGAGCATCTAGCATTTCGAGGTCCGGTTTCGCTTCCCCGAGCGGCTTGAGCGCGGCATCTTTCCACTGGATCCAGCGTGAAGAGTTCGTCAATGAGCCGTCTTTTTCATACACAAATGCCGCTGGAAACATAATGACTTCGGTCTTAATATCTGCAGGTTTCACCCCTGGCTCACGCCAGAACTGGGCGGTTTCGATTTCGAAAAGATCAGATACGACCATCATATCGAGTTTGGTTAAAGCAGAACGGACGAGCTGTCGATTCGGAATGGAGACCAGAGAGTTCGATCCGACGTTAAAGAGCATTTTAAACTGTCCCTTTTCCATCAGCTCAAAAAGTTTTACCATCGTCGCATTCACTGCGGGGTTGACCTTTGGTAAGTAACTAAACCCGTAGTCATTCTCCTTGGTGGCGTGTTCACCGAACCATGCTTTGAGCATGGCCACCATCGGTTTTTCTTGAACTGACCCATTGCGCACGAGATAATCGCGAAGACTCTTATCTGTATTAATAGGGTGCGGTACATAAGCAGGCAAGCTGTTATAAAGGTTACCCATATCGGTCGAACCCTGGACATTCGGCGATCCGCGAAGGGCATTGATACCACCGCCGGCTTTACCGATATTACCCAACAACAATTGAATGATGACATAGGCACGAATACCTTGAGTACCCGTAGTATGTTGGGTCATTCCCAACGCATAAAGAATACTTCCCGGTTTCCCTTTACAGAAGGTGTCTGCGATTTCTTTAATTTTAGCGGCAGGAATTCCTGAGATTTTTTCGGCTGTTTCGAAGGTATATCTGGAGTAGTGTGCTTTGAGCTTAGCAAATACACTATCCTGGTCCTCCAAACTTTCAGCTTTAAGAGGCTTATTATCCGGACCAAGTTGGTAGCCCCAGCTCGCGACAGCATACTTTCTTGTTTTAGCATCATAACCAGAGAAGAGGCCTTCTTCTAATTTAAAATCTTTGCTGACCTTATTGAGTGCATTGGTAAAATTCAAAACATACTTTGAATCAAACAGTTTATTTTCAATAATGTAATTAATAATAGCTCCCAGATAGGCAATATCCGTACCCGGACGGATTTGCGCGAAGATGTCTGCTTTAGCAGCTGTCCGAGTAAAGCGTGGATCCACGACGATTATTTTTGCGCCTTTTTCTTTAGCCCGATTAATCCACTTCATGGCAATCGGATGGTTTTCTGCACAGTTACTTCCAGCAATTAAAAAGACCTCGGCATTTTGCAAATCAGACCATGAATTTGTCATCGCACCGCGACCAAATGAAGGTGACAAACTTGCCACCGCGGGAGCTTGTCATATCCGGGCCTGATGTTCATTGTAAGGAGTACCGATTAAGCTGCAGAATTTCGAAATAAGGTAAGACTCTTCATTATCCACTTCAGCAGAACCAAGGAAGGCAATTCCTTCAGCACGGTTCACAGAGAACATTTCCTTTAGTCCCGTTTTAGCATTGACAATCTCATCGGCAGCTTTCCAGCTAGCATCTCTGACTTCTTTTGTTTTCTTGGCAACGCGATCCAGTGCGTCTTCCCAAGAAATATCTTCCCAGTGATCAGCCCCAGGAGCACGACGTTTCGGCTTGGTCACACGATCCGGTGAGTTGGCAACGCTAAGTAAACTTGCCCCCTTTGGACAGAGAGTCCCCTCATTCGTCGGATGATCTGGATCACCCTCCAGGTGAATCAACTTACCCTCTTTCACATACAAAAGTATTCCACATCCACCGGAGCAGAAGTGGCATATGCTCGGGATCTTTTTGGTTCCTTCCAGTTTCAATGCATACCCTTTGGCCTCCGCAACTGCTGGGTCAAATCCCAAGCCAGTGGCAAAAGCGGCGATGGAAAGCCCCGAGAGCTTAAGGAAACCACGACGAGAAACATCCATCTATTTTTCCTCCTCTTAAAATGTTTCTTAAACATACCCGGTTTTTCTTACTCTAAGAAAAAAATGGCTTTGGTCCTTCCTAAGCTCTATGGCTTTAGCCAAAAAAGCAGTATTCCATACGCTGATCGCATTGATAATAATGTTAGCCAAATAAACAGTATTCCATACGCTGATCGCATTGATAATAAAGTTAAGAGCATATATGGGCTATTGCTTCGTTTTTTGATTATAACGGTCTTTGTCCCCTTGGAATCGGGTTGGAGGCCACCCATTAATTGGGTGGCCGACCTCCCACAGAACCGTGCGTACCGTTCGGTACACGGCGGTTCCTCAGTTCACGCTGTAACTTGTCGATAATACTCTGAAAAGAACTGGAATCCAAATCCCTTAATAACATTGTTCGTTAGGGATTTAGATAGGATAGGGCTATTGGATGTTGCCGGGTAGAAGTGGGCGATTACTCCCCCACAACCCCCACAGACCCGGACGCGCGGATTTCCCGCATCCGGTTCCTCTCATTATGGTTTTGCTAAATGTTAGAGTGCATTATTTTAGGTGTTGGAAGTGGAAAATGATTGAGAAAATCGATGAACGAGTCCCAGTTTCGCTTACCTTTCCGTGTACGTCGGTTAGCCACTTATGCCTCAATCGCGTTACCGCATGACGAAAAGCGCTAAGACTCCTATAATTCCCATTAATGCCATAATACCGATAGTGTCCTTGTAGCTTAACACATAAGGTTTTATGCTGATCTCGTATGGGAAGGTGCATGTTATCCCGACACCACTTTGCTATTCCTTGTATTTTACTGCTCAGACGCTTGCTTACAGTTTTCCGTTTGACAACCCAATTCCCTTTTTGACCCCGTCCCCAATAGTGGGTAAAACCCAGGAAGTCAAATGTCCCGCATTCCTCGTATGGTTTCTGGTCTTCTTTCCTCGGTCGGTTGAAGGGAACTAAGCGTGTCTTCTCAGGGTGTGATGAACCTGATCATAAATTAAGAGGTAATGGATAAGGGGAAATAGTGGTGGCTAGGTCTCTTCGATCCCGCCGGGGTGGTCTCTTAGCAAACTGGAGCGTTTTTATATATGTCGATGACTGCCATGGGGAGATAGAGCATCCTGTCCATGGCGAGCCCACCGCCGGGGTGGCTGTCTGCCTAACTTGGGCGTTTTTATATGTGTAGGTGCCTGGCATCCCAACATGGACGATAGTCCATCAAGTCCATGGAGTACCCGCCGTCGGGGTGATGTCTTGGGAAACTGGACGTTGGGGATATGGGGAGGGGGTTGGGAGAGCGGCGATGTCCCTTAGATAAACCTACATCTGCATTAGATAAAAATAGTTTTAGGACAGGTAGGCTTGACGTATAAGGATAAACGATTGCTATATGTGCACCTGTTTAACCTTCAATCATAAGCTAATAGCAAAAAGAGAAGGTAATGCTATGCCACCTGAAATTTTTATCGACCTAGTCCAGTGTAAACTGCAACTACAGGAAGAGGGCAAAGTCATTAAGGCATACCCAGTAGCTGTTGGGGCCAAGCAAACCCCTAGTCCTGTTGGCGTTTACAGCATAACAAATAAGGCTCATTGGGGAGGGGCCTTTGGCACCCGTTGGATGCAACTTAGTGTACCGTGGGGAACTTATGGTATCCACGGTACCAATCGACCCGCTTCAATTGGACAGCAGGTGAGCCATGGTTGTATTAGAATGCATAATAGAGATGTAGAGGAAGTTTACGAACAGGTGGAAGTAGGTACCCAGGTCCGCATTATAGGTTCTTTTACTTATCGGCTTTCTGTCAATGGTTCGCGCGGTAATCTTGTACAATTAATCCAGCAGGCATTACAGGAGCAAGGGGTATTATCACGAGGCATGTGACGGGATATTCGAAGAACTAACTGAGAAGGCTATTTTCCAGTGGCAACAAGCAAAAAATCTGCTGATAACAGGACAGGTCAATAAGGCCGATTTACTAAATTTGGGTATAGTTATATAATTGCGAGTATTAAGGTTTTACAGAGGGTCTCTGCGAGTTCACAATCCGGGTGAATCCCACCAACTCCCATATTTCTACCCCCGCAGATTCCCGCCGGGCTGCGTTCTTTCTAAACAGGTCCGTTGGTAAATGTGTTAGGTTTGACCCTGAAATTATTTGTCAGATCGTTTTTTTGAACGGTCTGATCATTTTTGTTTTTTCTTGGATTATTTCAATGATCCAATTTTTGATCACTTTGAGGTTGTTGGGGCAGGCAGTCAGACAAAATGTACCAATCTACCAGGGAAACAAGCAATTAGTTTACTATTATTAGTCAGCAATTCTCACGTTTTTGTATAGATCACCTTTCACTGCGGGATATTATCTTAATGTAATAGTCTACGCTGAAAGGGAGGCATTTTGTGCATGCAACCATCTGGTCGTTATTACCTTTTCTTGTTGTAATTCCTCTTGCCTTACTTACTAGGCAGGTACTGCCCGGTTTACTTGTAGGTTTATTGGTCGGTGCGTATATGCTAAATCCGACGCCCCTTGGCGGCATTGATACTGCCTTACAATATATTCTGAAGGAACTAGCAGTTCCAGATAACCTAAGGCTCATTGTCTTTATGTACGGCTTTGGCGCTTTCGTTGGATTGGTGCGCATTACCGGGGGAGTCAGCGGCTTTGCCCGCCTGATGGGAGAGAAGATAGATTCTGCTAGGGGGGCTTTTGTTGTAACTTGGTTGTCTGCTTTGCTCACCTTTATGGCGCCTGACTTTCGGATTATTACGGTGGGTCCGGTGATGAAACAGGTGTTTTCTCGGCTTGATGTGCCTCTCAATAAAGTTGCTTTCGTTATTGATGCCACCGCGACGCCCTTGTGCGCTATCATGCCTGTTGGTACAGTGTTTATTGGTTATACGCTTGGCCTCTTGGGCACGGTAAGTCGGCATCAAGGGGTTGTCACATCTCCTTATAACTTGTTCTTGCATAGCATTCCCTTTAACTTTTTTTCCTTAGCTATGTTGGTTTTTACTCTGTTCTATACGTTCAGTAAGTCCGATAAGGATCGAGTAAAGGAGCCAACTTCTCAACCCACCGAATCTGTCGCCAAAATTAGGGCCTTGGGCTCGGCCAAATTGGCTTATGCAGAAACATCCATGGAGCTAGCTATGCATCTGCCGTCAAACAAGCGGCAACGGAACATTAAGGGTGAGTCTGATGATTATCCAGACCCTGTGGAACTGGTCGCCCAGCATGTTCCGCCTAACTCGCTCAACCTTATTGTACCGCTCGCCCTTTTATTGGGGCTTACTCTCTTTTATACGTGGTGGGACGGGCGCTTGCATTCTGCCAATTTTTTAGGGGCCTTAATTCAGGCCAATGCTGCCAAAGCGATGTTGGAAGCTTTGCTATCTACCTTAATTGTCTCCTTTGTCTGGTATGCTTTTCAAAAGCAACCTATCCAGCGAACCCTTTTTGGATTCCTGCAAGGTGGAAATGAGATGATGGCGGTTAATGTTCTCTTGGTGTTCGTCTGGGCGGTTTCCGCCATTTCCACGGATCTAGGTTTTGTAAGCTATACAGAACAGACCGTGGGACGGTTGGTACCGGCGGCTTTTATCGCACCAGCTTTTTTTGTCTTCGGTTG
>Ga0209125_1001396_pt1 | contig 22862 bp, 16 predicted proteins | sample BarGraIncub1131A_FD_184503 | JGI IMG/M metagenome (GOLD analysis project Ga0209125, IMG submission 184503) | Arctic peat soil microbial communities from Barrow, Alaska - Barrow Graham LP Incubations 11-31A (SPAdes) (version 2) | ecosystem: Environmental > Terrestrial > Soil > Wetlands > Peat...
CAAGGTTGTGAGTGCCAAAGCGATACGGGGAGTTTGTAAAACTATCGGCATAAAACCCAATCGTGCCTCACATCTAAGATTTGTTTTCGATGAGGTTGCAGAAGCCCTTGTTGGCGATGTCCCAGATATGAAGCGTCAAGATAAACCCAAACTTGTCTCTGACGGTTTGGTATACCTAAAGACTAAGCCCTCATCCGGTTATTATAGTGACCCGGATATAATCGAATGGGGTGTATCTCCAGATAAGTTTGTTGATCTGATGCGTGATTATCAGGACGGTAAATTGGAACTTAAAAGTATGACAAGGCTTATGAACTTTATGGTAACCAATTACATTGTCGCTATCCAAAGCACGGCTAGTTTAGATACTAAATCCGAGAAGTGATAAAAAAGACATCCCTGAGTAGTGTCTCATTTTAAGCTGTAAAAGGTCCGTGACCAGCATGCTGAGCCAAATATAAGCACTTTAGTATGATTAGTAAGATTGTTAAGTTATACCAATTTAAAATTAAAGAGATATAATAAAACCAGGCCCCGTGGTGGAGGCCTTTTGGGAGAGCCTGCGAGAGCGGGCTCTTTTGATTAGTCACGCTCTTGCTTATCGTGAACTGGGTGGGGTACGGGAGGCCATACCAAGCTGCTCACTTTATCTAAAGGTGGAATAAAATGCCTATTGTCTATTTATTTCAATGAATATTATTGATTGGCATAGGGAAACTATGTAGAAACTTATTTAAGGTATTTGGGTCTTTCATTAAATCTACTTCAATCCAATTTTCAAGTACTCCGTGGCTCAATAAGGCTTCACGTTCTTTAGCGAATAAGTCATCATCAAACCAAAGGAATGGTTGGCTAAAGTCAATGGCATCGGTTTTTGCTGAAGAATCTAGCCAGATAGTTGGTTTAATCTTTTTCATTAATTCAACGGTTTCATTATCAAATAGATGCCCAACATCTCGGATAGGCCGGCTTGCATCGCCCTGACAATGAGTCGTGAGCCAATATGTTGTATCTGGATAATTAGTTAAGACATATTTAATAAACTCCTTAGCTCCAAGTGCTGGATGCTTCTCGTTGGCCAGTAGGACGCCGTCGATATCTAGATAAATATTCATGCGTTTATAGTATATGCTTAAGCTATTGATTAATAAAATACTATTAAATTCATTAATTCATTGTATAACAGAGGTAAGGGAGTATAATTTAATTAATGAATCAAGATAATAATCCTAAGTTTTTCGATAATGTCACGAACAGGGTTATTGATGATCTTCGAATGACGATTAGAAGTGGCAGCAAGGTATCTATTGCAGCTGCAAGTTTTTCAATCTATGCCTATCGATCCCTCCGTAAAGAACTAGAACAAATAGAAGAGCTCAATTTTCTTTTTACGGGCGAGACATTTACGAAAGAAAAAGCTCCTCGTGAATCAAGGGAGTTTTTTATCCCACGACTTAATGCCGAGCGAACACTCTACGGCGCCGACTTTGAGGTAAAACTTCGAAATGAACTTAATCAACAAGCGATAGCAAAAGAGTGCGCCGATTGGATACGCCTTAAAGTTAAATTTAAATCAAACATTTCCAATGAAAACATGAACCCTTTTATGACAGTCCAAAACGAAGAAGAGGTTGCTTACACACCGTTTAATAACTTTACAACTGCAGACCTGGGCGAGGATCGCGGCAATAACGCATACTCAACTACTACGAAGCTACCGGCCCCGATGTCTCGTCAGTTTTTTGATACTTTCGAGTCTGTTTGGAACGATAATGATAAACTAGCCGACGTCACAGAGACAGTATTAGAAAATATTACAGCTGCTTACAAGGAAAATTCTCCGGAACTAATCTATTTCACTGCTTTATATAATATCTTCAGTGAATTTCTTGAAGACCTTAATGCCGATTTCTTGCCAAACGAAGCTACTGGGTTTAAGAATTCTCAGATATGGAATATACTCTATGACTTTCAAAAAGATGCGGTAATTGGCTGTATTGCAAAACTTGAACGCCACAATGGTTGTATTTTGGCTGATTCGGTCGGCCTAGGAAAAACATTCTCAGCCCTTGGGGTTATAAAATATTACGAATCGCGTAATAAAACCGTTTTGGTTCTTTGCCCAAAACGACTCAATGACAACTGGAATACATTCAAAAACAATTACAAAAATAATCCATTAGCTGATGATCGCTTGCGCTACGACGTTTTATATCATACTGATTTAAATCGTGAAAGTGGCGAAAGCAACGGAATTGATTTAAGAAATATAAATTGGGCTAACTATGACCTAGTTGTTATTGATGAATCACACAATTTTCGAAATGGTGAATCAACTACTCATGCAAAAGAAGATGAAATGTATGAAAATCGTTACCAGAAATTAATGAATAAAGTCATTAGGAGTGGTGTTAAGACCAAAGTTTTGATGCTTTCAGCTACTCCTGTAAATACCCGTTTTACGGATCTAAAGAATCAGCTCATGCTTGCCGCCGAAGGCAATAGCGATTCATTAGACAATACACTGAAAACCGATAATCCAATTGATAAGATTTTTAGGGATGCCGACTCCGCCTTTAAGGACTGGGCGTCTCTTACAGTAGAAGAAAGAACCACGCCAAGATTACTCGAAATGCTTCATTTTGATTTCTTTGAACTGTTAGATAGCGTCACAATTGCTCGATCGCGAAAACATATAGAAAAGTATTATAACGACACAAAGCTTGGGAAATTTCCAGAAAGGTTAAAGCCAATTAGCCATCGGCCAGATCTCACTAACATTGACGGCGTAAGTTTTAATCGGATTTTTCAATACATAGACTCTCTCAATCTTGATATCTATACGCCACTTAAATACGTATTGCCGTCCAGAATAGAAAAATATGTTGATATATCATCAAGTAAGGGAAAAAGTTGGGCTAACCGAGAAGCTGGACGCAATGTTCTGATGACAACCAATCTATTGAAGCGAATCGAAAGTTCTATCTATGCCTTTAGGCTAACCGCTCAACGTATTTACGATTTAATTGATTCTACTATCGACAATATAAATAAATACGAACAAGGTCGCGGTTCAAGTTTTGAAATTGAACAAATTGATTCGACCGATCTAGATGCCGAAGATGCCGAAACTGAATATGTTGGAAAGAAATTCAAGGTTGCGCTTGACGATATGGACTATGTAAGTTGGCGAGACCAATTAGTAAAAGACAAGACGACTCTAGATGATTTATTAATGCTTATAGCTCCCATTGATCCAGAGCATGACCTAAAGCTGCAACGGCTACATGAAGTACTGGCTAATAAGATAATCAACCCAATAAATGGAACCAATAAGAAGGTGCTTATCTTTACTGCATATGCAGACACGGCAGATTATTTATATGGCGAGATTGCCGATAGTTTTCTAAAAGAATACGGCATTAATTCGGCGATTATTACTGGTACCCGTAGCCCTCATTCAACAGTTAACGGTCTTGGTTCAAGTTTTAATGATATACTGACATGTTTTTCACCAAAGTCTAAAAATCGTGATGCATTGTTTGAACAGAGTCCAGGCGACATTGACATTCTAATTGGCACAGATTGTATTTCAGAAGGCCAAAACCTCCAAGACTGTGATTATCTAATTAATTACGATATTCATTGGAACCCTGTTCGTATCATTCAGCGCTTTGGTCGTATCGATCGTATCGGTTCAGAAAATGAGAAAATTCAACTCACAAACTTTTGGCCAAACATTTCATTAGACGAATATATCAATTTGAAAGCTCGTGTTGAAGGTCGTATGAAAATAGTCAACATTACTGCAACTGGAAACGACAACCCAATTGATCAGGCCGATAACGCCGAGCTTGAATATCGCAAGAATCAGCTACAAAGGATCCAAGAGGAAGTTGTAGATATTGAAGACATGAATGGTGGCGTTTCAATCATGGATCTTGGTCTTAATGAGTTTCATCTTGATCTTCAAGAATTACTTAAAAAATACGGCGAAGCTGATCATTTACCATATGGTATTCATGCTATTTCTAAATCAGACGCAGAAACCCCAAGTGGTGTAATATATGTACTCAAAAATATTAATTCTGGAGTAAATATAGATCGCCAGAACCGCCTACACCCATTTTATCTTGTCTATATTCGTGATGATGGGCAGATTGCCGTTAACCATCTTCAGCCGAAAGATCTGTTAGATAAGCTCCGATATCTTGCAAAGGGAAAGGATGAGGCTGATGGTGACTTGGTATCAAAATTCAACGCCGAAACAAATGACGGCAAAGACATGAGTAAATATTCACACCTGCTAACAGAGGCCATCTCGTCAATGATAAATACCAAGGAAGAAGCCGATACAGATAGTTTATTTACTGCAGGTGGTACTACGGCACTAACAGGTAATATCCAAGGTCTTGATGATTTTGAATTAATAAACTTTTTGGTAGTTAAATAAATGATCGATCTGCCAAAATCAACTATTGTTGGCAGGTTCATACCAAAAGAAAAGTTCTATACAAAAACTAATATATCGAGTAAACTGCGCCAATTATTCACCGACGAAATTGAAAAGATTACGTGGACGAATAAGATTGCTCCCGATACGTTAAATATTACCAGCAAAGGTTATGCCGAAATTCAGGTATTCGAGGTAATTCTTAAAGGTTCTACTATCAGTACCTCTGTCTTAAAACATATAGATACGTTTATACCATACCCAATATTATTTATACTAAAATCCACTAACTCCCAAAAAGCAGTTATCTCATATAAGGAACCGATGGTAAAGAACCAGCATCAAATGAAAGTAGATAGTTACTATGAGACTCCATGGCAGCCAGAACTTAATCTAGAGCTTAAGGGTCGGTCTGTTGATGAGATATACAAACATTTTCTTTTTCAAGTCGCACCGAATCTCAAAGAAACAAGCCATTCCGATACGAAGTCAGCCATTGAAGCCGATAAAGCAAATACTGTCATCCAAAAGCAGATTGATGCTATTAATCGTCAAATAGCCAACGAACCTTCAATCGCCAAGAGGCAAGAGTTAGCGCGTGAACGTTACTTTATTGAGCAGTCAATAAATAATGGCTAGTTTATTTTTCTAATGTTAATTTATCAATACAAGTATCAATTCCGTCTTGTAATGTCTTCATTTTATCAACATCACTTGGTATCAAAATATGCACACCTTTGGATTCTATCCAGTTCATAAACTCCACAGAGTCACCGAGACGTGTATTTTTCTGATGCCATGCTTCGGTTAAATAAAACAGTGTGTGGTTTGTTTTGAGTGGCATACCTTCGCAGGCTATTGAGGTTTCAACATAAGCTGCATAAATAGTATTGAAGTCTGCTTCGCGTATTTTTGTCTGGTCATTACTAATGTTAGGGACTTCGTAAGTGGGTAGTGATATCGCTGGGAAGAAAGTGTTTTGCTCTTTGTCTTTTTCGCGCAGATTTTGATCGAGGATTCTGTATAAGGTGTGTGTATTGATAAGATAATCATCGTTGCTTGGGTGTAGTGCTGAGCTGAATGAATTTTCAATATCAATAACATCTCCCTCTGTAAAATGTAGGATGTTGAAGTTGCCATCAAATAACGTAGCTTTCATCTCAGTGTAATATTCATCTTTTTTAATGAACTTGTATTTATCGGGTTTGATGAAGTGTTGGATCTCGATATAACTTGGCGACAATTTTGTAATAGCAGGGTAGGCTTCTAAACTTGGTAAACGGCCGTTTGATAGGTACATAGCCTTTACCAAGTGCTCCGGCATAGGTACGCTATTGCTCATCATTCGGGTGTAGTAGTTTTTCTGAACAACACTTTCTAGGTTTTTATTAGCGGCCACCCTGTGCGGAGCTAGGCTGCTGAACGGAATATAGACAACAACAAATCTATCTTTGCTGGCTTTAATAGTTTTAGTGAGTATGCCGGATGGACTCGGCTCGAATAAGTTGGCGATACTCCTGTCTATAAGGTCTTCAAGTGATCCGCTGTAAGCGTTGCTAAGTTTGAGTGTGCTGCCATCATTTTTTACTCCTACGCAAAGTATTCCATCGTTTGAGTTCAAGAAGGCACAGATTTCTTTAGCTATGAGGGATTTTACTTTTTTGTCATCGCTGCTGGTCGCCGTGATTTCTTTAAACTCAAATATGGTTGATTCGCCATCAGCCGTGCTCGCCATTTGGTCTTGAATGTCTTTTAGCGTAGCTATTTCATCATACAGCAGTCGGGTAGGGTTCATTACTACTCTCCAGATTCCGATACAATGAAGTGAGCACGTTCTAGTAGTTCATCAAAAGTCAGTACTTCCGGGTTCTTCAAGTTTCGCCGGAATAACTCAAGCGAGTTCTTTTTGTCGCGAGTGTCCAGCTGTGACGTATTGCCAATAATCAAGATGCTTTTAGGACGCACCGTGAAAGCGTTGTGATCACCTTCAACTCCATCTCGGTTGCCATTGGTTCTTGAGCCTTCGACCTCCCAAGTTAAAGAATTCGTCTGTAGTTGTGCTACGCCACCAGCCAGCTCATCACTGGCACGCCATGCACCATTTCTGTGCGGTGTATTGTGTAGCAGAGCGGTTGATGGCTTCTTGATTTCCACCAGAACAGTAAAGCCAACATTTGCAGTGGTGCGCTGTAAGAAGTCGCCGCGCTGACCGCCAGAGCCAGTTACATTAGTACCGCCATAGTTTGGTTGCTCTTGAACGGTGTGCTGTATCTGGTAGTTCAATCCATAACCGAATATCCACTTATTGTTTGAGAAGAAGTTTTGCCACCAATTTTCGTCCTTTAACGAGTCATTTATGGCTTGTTCAAACTCTGCTAGAACAGTTGCTCGGTTAGCATGTATCTTTGCCCATGATAATCTAGTGACCAAGTCTGGATTACTTTGCGACAAATCATTCCACACCTCTTCGGTTAGATTTTGCTCTAGCAGACCACGAACCACCGCAGCTCTATTGGCGTCTGTAATAACGAGTGCACCAGCTTGATTAATAGAGAAGTGATGCTCGCCATACTGAACGCCTTGGTCTTGTAGGAGCTGAATTAGCGTGGCAAATGCTGCATCGAGCCTCGTTGCTGCTTCGGTGCTGAGGTCAATCTTGATGCCCTCACTTTTGTGTAGCTGGTTGAAGTTAACTGGTACTACCGTTTCCGGATCGCCGTTGGCGTCTTTGCGATAACGAATGATTTGACCACGAAAGCCACCACTGTGTATCTGTGCTTGGAAGACAGTTTTAGTGCGTGCTGTATCGTCCAGTACAAAGTCTTCTTGTATTTCAGCGAAGCCACGCCCAACGCTACGAGTTGTGATGGTTTCATCAGGCATTATTGTTTACTCGCTTTCTTTTTGGCTTGCTTCTTCCGCGCATCGCTAGGGTATTCCCAGGCAGTTGCTTCGTAGGCTATAGGTTTCTTCCAGATATTTAACTTTTCGCGATATTCGCGTGCCTCGTCACCAAGCTCTTTTTCAAACTCATCAGCAGGCATATCAAACATCACCCACTCGAGGCTGTAACTGGGAGTTTTAACCATATGTAATTCGGTTGCTATGGCTATGAGCATGTCATTCTGTGGCATAACTTGTTTTGCGGCTAGGGCTGTGGCATAAATTATTTTCTGGCGAGTTTCTCGCAGTGTGTTCTGATCACCCATAAATAAAAAAAGATAGGTGACGTTATGATCGTTCACTGGAACGAGCCGCTTATATACGAACATTTCTTTGTATGGTTGTTTGGAAGCCAACGCTGCTGCGTCAAAGAACTGCTTGCCTAGCACGCGCCGTTCAAAGCGATTATGGCTCATCATCTTTTGCAGAAACTTATCGTGTTCAGGGCCATCTGCGGGCGTGCTATCTAGAAGAAGGCTAACGCGTTTTTTCTCTATGAGCTCATCCCAGCCTTCACTCCAATGATCAGCTTCTAATTTTTCCGCGTAGTCTTCGTCACTGTTTTCAAGCTCATCTGCAACGCCTTCAAGATCGACCATCATCATGTCTACGTCTTTTGCATCTTCCATATTTCCAAAAGTTCGTTTGTTTTGAAGATAAAGCGCCAGCAGGTTTTCTTCGCCGTCAGTCAAAATAATGTTCTTGTGCGCGGCCAGGAACTTTTCTTTATGACGTAGGTATTCTACAAAATCTGATACGGTATTCAGGTGTTTGGTCGCGAAGCGGGTAAGACCTTCCAGGAATATATGCACATTACCATTGCCATCTTTTTCATCATCATAGTAGCGATTAAAGTCCGGCGTGCCGCCTTCAATGGCCGCAATCAAAAACACTTCCTTGATTTTGGTAATATCGATAATTTTATCTTTATCGGCGATGTTTTTGAAGGTTGCCGTCCTAAGTCTTAGTAGTTGCCGTCTAGCACCGCGACATTGCTTTATGGCCTTTTCAACGTCTGATGCGTTGAATTTGCCGGCCTTGAGTTTGATGTTTTTGATTTGCCAGATTATAGCCGCATCGCCCAGCACCACGAGCACATCACAAAGTTCCTTGCCTTTGGCGTAGTAGGGATTTTTGAAGCAGAAATCTTCAAAGAACGCGTCTTTACAGAGTGCTGCAATTAGCTGTTCGGCTACTTCGCCTTTGGCGTTGAATGCATTTTTTGTCATACTAATATTATACTGCAAAATTATGATATAATTAGCTAAAATACGCTTAATGCGGAGTGGTACTTGAGAGGTGTAAATATGGACAAAAATCAAATAAAAAAAATCGATTTAGATAAGGTTGATTGGCGCGGGAGTAGAGAGTTTTTTGAGAGTTTGGGTGAAGCACTTGATAAACTTGACGACAAGGACGAAAGCTATGACTTTACATGGGTCGGCAAACGTAAAGCCGTCATCGAAGCTGGTGCTCCCATCAATAAAACCTTCCGTCCAGACGTAGAAAACAGCAAAAATTGGGATACTACGGAAAACCTCTTCATCGAAGGCGATAACCTCGACGCGCTAAAGCTCCTACAAGAAAGCTATCTTGGAAAAGTAAAGATGATCTATATTGATCCGCCGTACAATACAGGCAAGGACTTTGTTTATCATGACAACTTCAAAGCTACTGTCGAGAATTATGACGAAGACACTGAATACAAAGACGACAAAGGTAATATCCAGTTTAAAAAGAACGAGAAAGCTAATGGCCGCTATCACAGCGATTGGCTAAGTATGATGTATCCACGCCTAAAGCTGGCGCGTAACCTACTGGCTGATGACGGTGTAATATTTATATCCATTGATGATAACGAACAAACTAATCTAAAAAAGCTATGTGATGAGATTTTTGGAGAAGAAAATTTTATAACTCAATTCATTTGGGAGAAGCGAGTAACTCGTGAAAACCGAAGGAATATCTCGATAAGACATGACTATATACTTGCCTACGCAAGGAGTGGTGAGTTAATAGAAAGTGTTATAAAGAACACACCAATGGATGAAGCTGCGCTTGCAAGGTACTCTAATCCAGACAGTGATACAAGAGGCGTATGGACATCGGCTCCGGCAACCGCTCAAGCCGGCCACGCAACTAAGAGTCAGTTTTACTCATTTGATACCCCTGGAGGTCGTACGGTATCTCCACCCACAGGAAGATGTTGGTTGTACACGAAGCAAAGAATGTACGAAGAAATATCAAAAAACAATATTTGGTTTGGCAAGGACGGAAATGGCGTTCCGAGAATAAAGAAATTCTTAGTTGATGAGCAAGGTTTAACTCCTGAGACAATCTGGTGGGCACGCGATGCAGGTACAAACGATAGCGCTAAGCGTGCGCTTATAAAGCTTTTTGGGGATGTTGCCGTTTTTGATACACCCAAGCCAGTACAGCTTATTAAAATTATGTTGAGGATTGGATCTGATAAGACTTCAACTATACTAGATTTTTTTAGTGGCACAGGTACTCTAGCTGAGGCTGTCTTGGAAATAAATGCAGAAGACGGAGGGTCCCGAACACATATTCAGGTACAACTTCCCGAAGAAACTGACGAAAAGGGTGAAGCTTATAAATCTGGTTACAAAACTATCCCAGAGATTAGCCGCGAACGTATTCGTCGAGCTGGCGACAAAATCGCAAAGGAACATCCCGAAGCGAAAGTTGACTATGGTTTTCGAGCACTCAAAATTACTGACACTAACTATAAAGAGGTATATAAGTCTGCCGGTGAATATCAACAATCAACCCTGCTTGATATAGTCGATAACATAAAAGACGATCGATCTGAACTTGATTTGCTATACGGCGTGCTGACTCAATCCGCGTTCGAGCTCAATCGTTCTCTAGAAACTCGCGATGTTGCCGGAGCTAACATCTATCTTTACGATTACTTTAGTGAAATATCTGGATTAGTTGCTTGTTTCGCAAGTAACGTACCAGAAGATACTGTCAAAGCTATAGCCAAACTCAAGCCACTCACCGCAGTCTTTCGAGACTCGTCCTTCGCCGATAGCCAAGCCAAGGTAAATCTAGCCGAGCACTTTCGCATTTTATCTCCAGAAACGAAAGTGAAGGTAATATAGCTATATGAGTGACATTCAAAAAATTGACCTAGACAAAGTAGACTGGCGTTGTAGTCGTGACTTCTTCGAAAGCCTTGGCGAAGCACTCGACAAGCTTGATGATAAGGATGAAAGTTATGATTTTACTTGGGTTGGTAAGCGCAAAGCAATTATCGAGGCCGGCTCTCCAATCAACAAAACGTTCCGCCCTGATGTAGAATCCAGTAAGAATTGGAATACTACTGAGAATTTATTTATCGAAGGTGATAACCTCGATGCTTTGAAACTTTTGCAAGAGTCATACCTTGGAAAGATCAAACTCATATATATAGATCCTCCATACAACACCGGTAACAATCTCATCTATAAAAATGATTTCTCTGCTGATGTATCGGATTACGAATTAAGCAGCGGACAAGTAGAAGAGGATGGTAGTCGTTTAGTTGCTAACACGGAGAGCAATGGCCGGTTTCACTCCGACTGGTGTAGTATGTTCTATAGTCGCGTAAAAGTAAGTCGTAACCTATTAACTGACGATGGCTATTTTGTCTGTGCAATGGATGATAGCGAGCTAGTCAATACTATAAAAATTTGCGACGAAGTGTTCGGCGAGGAAAATAGGCTTGGTATTGTCACTGTAGTGCATAAACCCGAAGGCAGGAACCAGGAGAAGTTCTTTGGTACAAGTAATGAGTTTGCGGTCTTTTACGCAAAGAATAAGATCAGTGCAAACTTCAATACAGTTATCCTAGATCCCGAATTAGCAAAGAAGTACAACGAATCCGATGAAAATGGTAATTATAGACTGCAGAATTTCATACGTCTTACCGATGGTAAACTAGCGCTAAGATCTGTCCGCCCAAAATTCTGGTATCCAATTTATGTAGACCAACATACGCTTTCAGTTAGCTCGCGAGAAAAACCGGGATTTGAAAAGGTTTACCCAGTAACAAAGGCTGGCGTAGAAATGAGCTGGAAAACATTACCAGACACACTCGAGACTAGCATCCAAGATGGCAATATTGTTGCAGATAAAGATACTGATGGTTTCATTGTCGTATATGAGAAGATTAGAGAAAACCAAGTTATTAAAACTCACTGGGTTAGAAAAGAATACAACGCGATCCAATATGGAACAAAAGTTATTAATGAACTTTTAGAAGGCAAGTATTTTGATTTTCCAAAGTCACTTTACTTAATTGAAGATATTCTAAAATTAACTACAAAAGATTCAGATATTATTCTAGATTTCTTTTCTGGGTCAGGAACAACTGCCCATGCGACCATGGGTCTGAATAATAGTGATGGCGGACATCGTAAGTGGATTATGGTGCAACTAGCTGAAAAAACAGGAGAAATATCAGACGCCTATAAAGCCGGTTACAAAACCATACCCGAAATCGCTCGTGAGCGTATCCGCCGCGCAGGTGCACAAATTGGAGATAATAAGGTAGACACCGGGTTCAGGACATTAAAAGTTTCAGATACGAACCTAAAAGATGTATATAAGTCTGCCAATACATACGAGCAAGCAACATTGCTTGCGAGTGTAGATAACATTAAAGATAATCGTAGCGATTTAGATCTACTTTTTGGCGTGTTAGTCGCATCTGCACTTGAGCTTAATCGTCCAATAGAAACACGTAACATGGCCAGTTGTAAAACATTTATGTACGACTATCTAGGCGAAGTATCTGGCCTAGTAGCTTGCTTCACAGCCAGTATTTCAGAACAAACTATCAAAGAAATCGCACAACTTAAGCCTCTCACCGCAGTGTTCCGTGATTCGTCGTTCCCAGATAGTCAGGCAAAAGTTAACTTGGCTGAACACTTCCGAGTTTTATCCCCAGAAACGAAAGTGAAGGTAATATAATATGAAACTACGATTTAAGCATCAGAAATTCCAAGAGGACGCCACCAACGCAGTCTGTGACGTTTTTGCCGGCCAGCCAAACAAAACACGCAAGTTCCTCGTTGATCAAGGTGTTGATTCTTCAATGACAGCCTCTCTAAACATTGCCAGAAATGGTTGGTCAAACCCAGAGATCTATTTGCGAGAAGAAGATCTGCTTAAAAACTTACGTAATATTCAAAAAGAAAATAAGATACTACCCAGTAACAAGCTAGAGACACTTAGCAGCAAGGTCGAGTGGGATGATGGCCGTAAGCAAACTGTAACTAGACCAGTATTCACAGTTGAGATGGAAACTGGTACGGGAAAAACATATACCTATATTAAAACAATGTATGAACTTAGCGCTCGCTATGGTTGGAATAAATTTATTATCGTTGTGCCAAGCATTGCAATCCGCGAGGGTGTAGCTAAATCATTCCAGATTACTGCCGATCATTTTAAGGAAGAATATGGCAAAGCTTGCCGATATTTCATCTACAACTCAACTCGCTTGAATGAGCTAGAACAGTTTGCAGACGACCCAGGTATTAATGTGATGATTATTAACACACAAGCTTTCAACGCAACCGGTAAGGACGCTCGACGAATCTATATGAAACTCGATAGCTTCCGTTCACGCCGTCCGATTGATGTTATTTCGTCGGTTAATCCAATTATTATTGTTGATGAGCCACAAAGTGTCATTGGCGTAACTGGTGGTAAAAATATTACACGTGACTCTATCGGAAAATTTAATCCTCTCTTTTATATCAACTACTCTGCAACGCACCGTGAGAACTTCAATATGGTATACCGTCTTGACGCAGTTGACGCTTACCAAAGGCAATTAGTTAAGAAAATAACAGTTAAGGGTATCTCGATCCAAGGTACAACCGCAACAAATGGCTATTTATATCTTCAGCGCATCAATGTCTATCCAAATAAAAGCCCGTCAGCAACAGTTGTGTTCGAATACAATGCTAACTCCGGTATTGGTCTCGACAAAAAGGTTAAAACGTTCGTTCATGGCGATAATATCTATGATCATTCCGGTGAGATAGAAGCCTACAGGAATGGCTATACGATCACCGAAATTAACGCACGTGATGGGTATGTAGAGTTTACTAATGGAATAAAGATTCAGCTTGGACAAGTTATTGGTGACAGCAGCGAAGAAGATATACGTCGAATACAAATTCGCGAAACTATTATGAGCCACCTGGAGAAAGAGCGTGAACTATATAAAAAAGGCATAAAAGTTCTATCATTATTCTTCATTGACGAAGTTGCCAAATATAAATATTACGATGATAAAGGCGAGCAAAAAGGAGTTTACGCTAAAGTATTCGAACAAGAATATAAGAATGCGATTGATTTATTCTTTAGCCAATTACCATTCGGGGAAGATACTGACTACCGCGCATATCTTAAACGTGATGATGTGCAAAATATCCATACTGGCTACTTCTCAATAGATAAAAAGGGTCACGTAGTTGATAGTGATGTAAAGCGCGGCGAAAGTGAATCCAACGATGTTAATGCCTATGATCTAATTATGAAGAATAAAGAACGTCTTCTTAGTATTGATGAGCCGGTGCGCTTCATCTTTAGTCACTCTGCATTGCGTGAGGGTTGGGATAATCCAAACGTATTCCAGATCTGTACCCTGCGAATGAGCAGCGGAGAGATTAAAAAGCGCCAAGAGATTGGTCGTGGTCTACGCCTTAGTGTGAATAAAGACGGTGAACGTATGGATGCCGATGTGCTAGGTACGCACAACGTGCACGACGTAAACTCCCTAACAGTAATTGCTAACGAGAGTTACGAAGAGTTTGCCAAAGCTTTGCAGGATGAGTTCTATGAGGTAATTAAAAATCGTCCAAAAGAAATTGCACCTACTCTATTCGATGGTCAAGTTTGGTTAGATAATTCCGGTAATGAACTTGAAATAGACAGCAGCAAAGCTGCGCTTGTCTTTGCTGCGCTAAAAATGTCCGGACTTGTTAAAGACGGCCAATTGACTGATGAATATCACGATATGGCTCCTGAGCTTCGTGCCGAAAAAGTTGCTGAGGTTCTTAATAGTATAGATAGTAGTCTGACACCATACACAGACAATGTGTTGCAGTTGGTTGAATCGGTTTACGATCCTAAGAAAACCCCAATCGTCTCAGATGCTCGCAATAAAGCAACTCTCAACCTCGATCAAGAGAAATTTGCAAGCAAAGAATTCAAAAGTTTATGGGAGAAAATCAACGCCAAAACGTATTACACTGTTTCTTTTAATGAAGAAAAACTTATTGAATCATGCGTAAATAGTCTAAATAGAAACTTACGCGTATCTCAGACCTTGGTAGTTATTACGGACGGCTATCTTACCACAACTAAACAGAACACGCCGGAGATGAAAAAATTGATTGGCAAGCAAGTGGTGCTTGAAGAAGTTGCCGCCAAAAATGTCACCTTTGATTTAATTGGTGAAATTGCCATGCAGACCAAATTAACACGTAAAACTGTAGCTAAAATCCTGCAACGTATAGAGCCGACTGTGTTTAAATTATTTGCAACTAATCCTGAGGAATTCATACGAGAAGCGATTAAGCTGATTGATGAACAAAAAGCTAGCACAATAATTGAACATATTACTTACGATAAGCTCAATGAGGAATGGAGCGCCGAGGAGATTTTTGTAGACCCAACTATTACTGGAGAGTACGGCAAGAACGTTGTTGATGCCAAAAAGCACCTATTCGATAAGCTCCGTTACGACTCAAATATCGAGAAGACTTTTGGCGAAGAACTCGATACTGCCGATATCGTAGATTTATATGTTAAGCTCCCTAGTGGATTCTATATAAATACTCCTATGGGTACGTACAACCCCGATTGGGCTATTTCATTCCGCGAAGGAAGCGTAAAACATATTTACTTTGTTGCCGAGACGAAGGGTGACACAAGCGATATCCAATTACGTGAAGTAGAGAGAGCAAAGATCGAGTGTGCTCGTCGTCATTTCTCAGTTATTAGCAGTGACACTGTAAAATATAGTGCAGTAAGTTCATACGCTGAATTATTAGCACTTGTAAATAAATAATGTCGTTCAGCCGATACGGGGAATGACATATGAAACTATTTCGCTATCGAAAACCATCCATCAAAACTATTGTAGGTTATACTGGCGTTAAACGTCGGCTAAAACGTTCGTTTGGCATTAGCCAAGTTCAAGCATGGACGAAGCCGAGTAGGGTTAAGCAACGTGTTAAACACAGACTAGGGCTTTATTCTCCGGCTGCTCGAGTGATCCGCAACACCGCCAAAGGTAGGTTCCCGAATTTTCTTGGCATATTTAAAAACAAGTAAACGTATACTGTTTTGTTATAATAATCATGAAGTAGCTTATGTGCCCTACGAGAGTACATAAGCTACTTTTTTTGTTAGCCTTAAACATCATGCAATCAGTTTCACTAGAACTATATTCAAATATCATGTAGTTCGCGGTGCACCTTCGGTGTCTTTGAACGACGTCTCGTTTTTCCGCTATTAGTATTAGACGCTTCATTAGCAATTTTTTTCTTCATTTGTTCTTCGACTATAGATTTTGTCGTTGCGTATTTCTTTCGGCTATTATCCAAGACTGCATTTTTGATGTTGTCGTCTGCCTCTATAGCCAACTGTATCGTTTGGCCAGAGAATGCATCTTCGGCTTCATCACCTGTGACTTTCATATAAAAATGGAAAGGTGCTAGATTGACTATATCGCCCTTTTCAACCTCGGGCTTCATGTATGGCAATATAAAATCTTCATCTTCTGGATTGGCCTTAAGGCAAAGGATAGTAGCTGCGTTTCCGGCTATTACTTTTACTATATCCTTATCTTCCAACTGAGCAATATTCTGGTGAGAAACTATTAAGGATATTCTGAATTTACGTCCTTCGCTTGTTATCGAGCTGAATTGTGGCGTGGCAAAATTCTGAAATTCATCAACATACACGAAAAAGTCACGACGTTTGCTCTCGGGTATTTTAGTTCGCTGGTATGCCGCCATCCAAATTAGTGCAGTTAGAATAGTCCCGAAAAATTTACTTTGATCTTCACCCAAATCTCCCTTGGATAAATTAACAAGCAGAATCTTACCTTCATTCATAATATCTGCAATGCGTAATGTACTTTTTTCTTGAAGTAGAATATTTCGAGACATCTTAGAAGTAACAAAGTGACCCAAACGATGCGTAAGTGGGGCGGTCGCACTGGACATTTGCATACTACCCATTAATTTAAATTCTTTATCCCAGAACTGTTTCAATATCGGATCGTCTAAAGTTTTAGCTACTTCTTTCTGGTATTTTCTGTCAGTAAGTAATCTCTGTAAAGTATAAAGAGTAGGGTTAGGCGTCTGCAATGCAGTAAGGGTTGTATTGCGCAATATATGTTCCATGCGCGAACCCCATTGTTTTTCATCTGAGAGTTTTGCGAATATCGATATAACGGCGCTGGTTATCCATTCGTGTTTATCGTCCTCATCTTTGAAGTCTATACCAGGATTGAGGATATTAAGACCAATCGGGAAATCACGATCCGAAGGATCAAATACCACAACGTCCTTACGACGATTTTCAGGTATGATTTGCAGTAGCTCGCGGAACATATCGCCGTGAGGATCAAGCACAGCCAAACCTTTGTCGTTTAACATATCCTGATATATCGCATTTTTGAGTAAGGTTGTTTTACCAGTACCAGTCTTTCCGATTATGTACATATGCCTGCGGCGTTGCTCCAGTGTAATACCAATATCTTGTATGTGACCACCAAACAGATTGGTGCCAATAATAACATCAGGTTCAGCGTCGCTTCGTTTTATGGACAATGGTGCCGCCAACTCACGACTTCGGCTCTTAACTAAACCTTCTGTTTTTGTCATGCTGGTATCGGGAAAATGATATATATCTGCAAGTTCGGAACTAGAGAGTATAGTTTGTTGCGTGAATATATGTCGTACTAAACTTCGTTTTTCAAATCTATCCAATCGCCTCGTAAATGATGAAATGTACGGTATAAATCGCCGTACACCTATTGATTGGCGCGTGCTGGTAAAGGTATTGAATGATGCTGCGATTGCATAAAGGCGACTCTGTATATTGTCTGCGTCCTGTGAAGAGACGAGTATCCTTATAGAAACCTCAAACAAGTGCTGATCCAATTTATTTTTTATAGTACCACTCAGTTCTTGTTCGTATGGATTATCTACACGTAATTTATTAGTACCATAGTTCATCGACTCTCCATTTGTAGAAATCATAGACATCACGAATCCAATTAGTTTTGCGCCCATAACTATTAGCCAAAAAGGCGCAACGACCAAGCGAAGCAGAATTCGTGGTAAATCGATTTTATTAGCGGTTAGTTTGGATGATATTTCTTTGTTGAGAGCAATTCGATTCCTGGTGTCACGAATATGACGCAATTCGTTTGGGTGAGTATTTTTTAAGACTGGCACTAGGATAATTTGGAAAGATACGAGTTCATCTGGTAATAGATTACGCATATATCCAGTTAAATACGCGATTGGATCATGCTCACCGAGCGTCTGGTTATTATTTAACGGCAACACGAAGTCCGATGTAAGTTTAAGTTCGGATACACCAACTGGCATACCCGCTAGTGTTTGTAGGTAATCACTGACTTCAATAATTTTGATCCCAGGCAAGAAAGAGAGAAGTGTACGTTTTACGATATCTATATCTTCTTTTGGAATCATAATCATGTAGCGTATTCCATCATCTCGAGTCGCCACTAACTCCATCGAATAGGGCTGTTTGCGTGCAGCCAGATGGTCCCAAAAACCACGGTATTTAACCATACTTTGCATGATGATATGCAACTGTTCAGTGGCGTAAGCCGTTTTCGTCGTACTCGATGGAAACGTTAATTGTAGAAAGGCAGATTCAATAGGCTTATTACCAACGCCAATCCGGCGTAAGAAAGCCGAAAAGAATGTGCGTGAGTATTGGAATAATTTGAATGTCAGGTAAAGAATTAGATAGACTGCTCCGAACTCCAAAAGAAGTGCGCCGATAACAATAGCCAGTGTCAACGTGGAGCTTAAATGGTGCTCCATAGTGTAACGAGCCGGGCCATTTATGATGACATCTAAAAAGTTTTGCAATGCGGTGCCTTTCTAGAATATGCAACACCCTTAACATCCGCACCATGCCTTATAGTTGCGTATCTGTTCTTATGATAACATTAATTTTTTATATCTGTATTAATTATTTTATATATCTGTCACTCTATCTACATAAATTAATTAAGGAGAAACTATATGCAGGGGACATCAAATAATAAAAATAGATCCAAAAAGGGGATTCCTTCTACTCTCAGTTTATCCATCGAAGAGCGAATGGTGTTTATTGCTAACCTTATAATCGACAGACTAGAAGACGACTCGACACTTTGGTCAATAAACAAAAATGACAGAGGAGCAAAAGATGCCAATTCAAAACAAAATTCCTAATGCTATCGCGGCCATTAGAGTGTCAACTACGCAACAAGGAACTCATGGCGATTCTCCAGAAGCCCAAAGAGAACAAATTGAACGTTTCGCTGGAATTCGAGGTGTAAATCTAAAAGAGATTTTTCTATTCATGGAATCCGCCTCGAAAGAAGAACAACCTATGCAGCAGGCTATAAATTACTGTATAGATCCCAAGCATAAAATAGATATCTTCATCGTAAAATCGATAGACCGTTTTACGCGCGGTGGTTCATACGCCTACAGCAATTTAAAGAGGCAGCTTGATAGGTGTAACGTACAATTAGTGGATATCTATGGCGTAATTGGTACACGAAAAGTAAACACATTAGAGCATTTGGGCGTCAGTTATAAATGGAGCGTTTATGATCCAACGAAAAATTCCGAGATATTGGAAGCGGAGAGAGCGAGCGACGAAAAACGCGATATCATGAGCCGTATGATTGGTGCGGAAATACGTTATACGCGAATGGGCTATTGGATGCGTAAACCGCCATTAGGCTTAGTTAATCAAGAAATCGAGACAATAAACGGCAATCGACAAGTTCTAATGCCCGATCCCGAAAAAGCACAGTGGATCATTAACATGTTCGAACTAAAAGCACGGAGAACGCTCTCTAATTTGCAGATAGTGGATAAGATAAATGAGATGGGCTATCGTTCGCCAACGCAGCTCATAAGGGATAAGAAAAATAGAATGAAAATCGTAAAACGACGTGGTGGAAATAAACTGACAGTGAAAGTTATGGATAGGCATATAAAAAATATGTTATATGCCGGTGTAATATGTGAGAAATGGACATGGTATAAGCCAATCAAGGCAAGATTTAATGGGCTTGTATCTATTGAGACTTTTAACCAGGCTAACTGGAATAGCGTGACTATAGTGCAAAATGGTGCCGAATTGGAAGCTAAAGATCTAAAGGTAAAAACAAAACAAATCCAGAGGTCAACAAACGACAACTATCCTTTTAGGGGCGTAGTGGCTTGTCCGGAATGTGGCAGGCTGTTTTGTGGTAGCGCATCTCGTGGTAGGCTAGGCAAGTACTATCCGGCTTACCACTGCAGCCATCATGGACATTACTTGCGCATACCAAAACAACGTTTCGAGCAATCAATATATGAGTTCGTGTCCCATATAACTACAAAACCCGGATATATTGAAAAAATCACCGACTACGTTATTGCCGAATGGCATAAACGTGAGAATCAAAATGCAAACAATATAAAATCTATGCAGTCTGAGATTGCAATAATGGAAGAAAATATACGAATTTTTGTAGGCAATATGAAATATATGAAAAGCGCTATTAGCATTGCGTACGCTGAAGATGAAATTACTTCTATTGAGTCCGAGATAAGAAAGGCAAGAGAGGTTGTTGCATACTATCAAGATAAGATCGTTCCTTCGGATACCGAAATAGAACACCGGATTAAACAGCTTTTATCGGATATCGAGGACTTAATATCAAGTGGCGATTGCGACTACACTATAAAGGCACTGCATTTTGCTCTTCTTTTCAAAAATATACCTTCGTACTATGAAATAGCCGAATGCGATCCGATCAACCTATGTGATATTTTTCAATATTTTAAACCTAAAAGTATTTGTCCAGCCCGATGAATCTTATCATCTGCCAAACAAGTTGAGTTGATTCGATGCGTCGCATAATCTCAGAACTATTGTTTTGAGACAATATATTCAATGACCCCTCATACATGGTATTACGATCCAGTATAGCTAGTTTTCGGTGATGGCCGACAGTAAAAAGTACCTGAATTCCAATCATTTGCAAACTTGCTATTGCGCTAGAAGTATCTTCTCGACGGTATTCATCGTCTAGTTCACGAGGATTGCGAGTATTTACCACAACCCTGACTCTCCGATCCTTTAATTTTTGAAGAATGGGGAGTAGCTGTTGCAAGCGTCTATTAGTCACAAAAGGGGATTCAATAATTAACTCGCTTTGACATTTTTTCATGTCTTTAATTAAAGCAGTATAGAAAGTGTTTTCGTCGTATAACTTAGATACCATTGAATTAGACGTAGCTGTTCTACGAGAGTTTAAAAGACCTAACATATGACCTCCTCGTCGTCAGATTCAGTATCTGCATCCTCATCAATTAGTTTTCGGATTAATCGAATCTCTTCTTTTTTATCTTTGACTTCGTCTAGCTCACTAAAAGTTTGGAATGTGTCCGCTAACTCCAGCCAAAATAAAATTACGACCCAGAGTGGTCGTAATTTTATTTTGATCTGCGATTGCAGGATCCGAACCCCCGAATGCTTTTGCAAAGCAAAAGTTTGGGAGTTCGGCGTAGCGCAGTGAGATGAAAATGTGTTTACATATTTTCTTGAACAAGCGGAGGAGCCAGCTTGCTGGCGATATCCCTCCATCCAATTTCGTACAACTACATATCAAATAACATATTCATACTTTGCGAGGTTTATCCTCGCAATCCCCCATAACAACCTACTGTTACATTATTGATAAATACTATTAATACATGTAACTAAGATAAAAAATATTATCAACAAAATTAACCATAAAATTTTTGATTTATCTGATATCTTTTCACTGCTAGCCAGTAACAATATAACCAGTACGAATATTATATTCTCGACAAATAACATCCCAATAAATGGCAAGATATCGACAGCTCCACCATTAAAATGACGGTACGTAATAAATATTAATTGCGCGACCGGAAGTGCAGATAAACCATAAAACAACAAAAAAATTACGTTTGCTACATTTATTTTGTATAGTCTTTTAGATATATTACCTAAGATCATAAAAACAAACCCCATCCATGCCATAAGCAAGATTACAATCATGGGTAGCAAACTTATAATACTACTTGGATTAATAATCTGCATGAAGTAATTAATCATCACCATAAACATAGATACGACCAATGAAAGCTGAGTGGCAATCAAAAGCCCAGAAATGATGACTTCCCTTAACTCCACAATACTAGACTTGTCACTAACGCTATCTATTCTTGTTCTTGGTTTTGGGTATAGTTCGTTCAATCTACTTCTGTCTAGCATGTAATAATTATCCTAAACAATACCGTGCATTGTTCATTTATGTATTTCGTTATACCTACGGTAGTTATTATTTTAGTATTCAATGTTCGGTATGTAAACTATAATATCTCTTCCGGAAACACATCCACTAGCCCCAGCTAGGTTGCTTATGTTTAAATACCTCTGAATTTCAGAGGTATTTTTGTTACAATACCTATATGAAGATTTACATAACCTCTCGATTTAAAGGCTCGTCTGAAAACAAAGCCGAAATTGAAAAACTTTGTTCTGCGGTAAGAGCTGCTGACATGGAAGATTTCCACTTTATTCGTGATATAGAACATTATCAATCCAATTTTTTCAATAATCAAAAAGACCTTTGGTCTGCTGCGCTAAAACATTTAATCGAATGTGATGCTCTTTTGATAGATATCAGCGATTCGCCAGGTGGAGGTCGTTTAGTTGAAGCTGGAATGGCATATTCATTGAACAAACCGATATATGTAATTGTAAAAAATGGCGTTGAATATAAAGACTTTTACAATGGAATTGCAACATCAATATTCAAGTATGATGAAATCGAAGATATTACCGAACAATTAAAAACTTCCTGAAACGCATCCACAACCCAGCCGAGCCGCTCATTCATAAAGACCTCGAACAGAGGTCTTTATTTTAGCTGGATAATAGTACTTACGCTTTTATACTTGACCCATACCATAGGTATAGGTATAATTAATACAATAACGAATAGGGAGCAAATTATGAAACATGATCACTCGCATCATATCAACAGAGAAAAGACTGTAATTAATCTAAAGAAGGCTCAAACACATCTAGCCAGAATCCAAAAAATGCTAGAAGACGACGAATATTGTGTAGATATAATGCAACAGAATTT
>Ga0209125_1001398_pt1 | contig 22819 bp, 19 predicted proteins | sample BarGraIncub1131A_FD_184503 | JGI IMG/M metagenome (GOLD analysis project Ga0209125, IMG submission 184503) | Arctic peat soil microbial communities from Barrow, Alaska - Barrow Graham LP Incubations 11-31A (SPAdes) (version 2) | ecosystem: Environmental > Terrestrial > Soil > Wetlands > Peat...
AGGAAGAAATTATTACACCCAATTTGCTCAGCTGGTTCCGAAAGATTGTATTATTCTTACTTTAGCTTGTGGAAAATACCGTTTTAATAAATTGGAATTTGGTGAAGTAGCAGGACTTCCAAGATTACTAGATATAGGTCAATGTAACGATGCATATTCTGCTGTTAAAATAGCTCTAGCACTAGCTGATGCATTTAAATGTGGAATTAATGACCTACCACTTGCAATGATTATAACTTGGTATGAACAAAAGGCTGTTGCTGATTTATTAGCATTGCTATCACTAGGAGTAAAAGGAATTTATCTAGGACCAACACTACCAGCGTTCTTAAGTCCTAATGTATTACAATTCCTAGTTGATACTTTTGACATTAAACCAATAAGTACACCAGAAGATGATTTAAAACAAATACTAGGATAAGAATATAAATATCAAAATTATAGTTTAAAATAAATGCCGCTTCTAAAGGTAGTTACCTTTAGAAGCGGCTTATTTTAATATAATTAAAGTCTTTACTTTTTAACCTTACTTAAATCAGTACCGTAAATACTTGGTTTTTAAGGAGCTACAGGTGGTGTAGAAGCTCCGCCACCTGTACAACAAGGCATTCCACTAGAAGGAGCTGGTATTGAATCATCAGGCTTTGAGGTATCCACAGTTGCAACATTATCAACCACCTTAAAGATACCTCTAATCATGCCCATTCCACAGCTAAAGTTTATGTCTTTATCCTTAGGTGTAAATTCAATAATATTCTCGCCAGGTTTTAAATCCTGCTGAATGTTTAAAGAAGGAATAATAATTTGTCCGTTACAGGCATTTAATGACTTACCATCAATCACCCATTTTACAGGCATGTTTTTCTGTATATATAAACCATTTGGTGTATAACCTGAACCATCTGCGGTCATCTTAACTATCTGAACTCCATTCTCTATAGTTGGTCTCACAGCTGTTGAAGCTGACGTTGATTTTTTACCACCAGATAAAGTTGCACTTACGGAAGATGTAGTTGGTATGTTAACACCGGCGAGTGCTAGTCCTCTACTTCCCATTACCATACCTAAGACTACAATAAGTATTCCACTAAATTTTAAAAGGGTTTTTGTATATCCTTTACTAATGAGACCTGATAAAGCACCAAAGGTAAGCATTAATGGCACCGTACCTAGAGAGAATATTAGCATAGCCAAAGCACCTTTATAAGCACTTCCAGTTCCTAAAGCATATAGCTGCATTGTCTGAAGGGGTCCACAAGGCATAAGTCCATTTAGAACACCAACTAAAAAAGGAGTTTTTGGTTTTTTCTTAACTGAGCAAGCAGACCAGGGAAGTTTTATGTTAAACTTTCTAAATAGGCTATAGCCGCTCATATTTAGTCCCATTATTATCATAAACACACCAGCAAATATTTGAAGTCCAGCCTTAATTGATAGAGAAAGGGAAAGCACTGAACCTAGAGAACCAACTATTCCACCAAGAATAGTGTAGGACACAACTCTACCTGCATTGTATAGAATGGCAGGTTTCATGGAATCAAATTTACTTTTACTATCTTTATTTATACTTTGTGATAGCATTATTCCTCCGCACATACCTACGCAATGTATTGAGGTTAGGACTCCAACAACGAATAAAACAAAATAAGTAGCACCGTTTAGTCTTGAGGTCATGTCAATTCCACCTGTTGAATTTCCAATTAATATAATTGCGGCTACAATTATAAATATACCTGCTATTTTATAGTTATTTGAACCTTCAGTACTATAACCAGCAGTTTTTATAGCAGCTTTAATTTTTTCTCCGGTACACAAATCTGTATTGTACTCTATAGTTAAAGATTGAGTACTGAAGCTAGCCTTAGCAGTTTTCACACCATCTAATTTTTTAACCGCTCTTTCAACTCTTGCCTCACAAGACGTACATGTCATGTCAAAGACCTTAATTTTTTCTTTTTTAATATTCACTTTTTACCTCCTAAAGGGTTTTAATATTAATCCTATGAATATAAATCTTAATTTTAATTATACAAAGGAGATGTGTAGATTTTATAAAGATATTTAGTAAATAATCGTTTTATTCTTGCATAAAATATGATAGAATGAGAACAAACGTTTGGGAGGCGATGAAAGTGGATGTAATGAGAAAACTTGAAATATTATCAAATTCTGCAAAGTATGATGCTTCTTGCTCTTCCAGTGGTTCTAATAGGAAGAATACTGCGGATGGAATAGGAAATGCATCAGCATCAGGCATTTGCCATTCCTGGTCACAGGATGGTAGATGTATTTCACTACTTAAAATTTTGTATACTAATAAATGCATTTATGATTGTAAATATTGCATTAATAGAGCTAGCAATGAGTTAGAACGAACAAGCTTTACGACCAGCGAAGTAGTAGATTTAACTATGAATTTCTATAGAAGAAATTATATTGAAGGATTATTTTTAAGTTCAGGTGTAGAGAGAAATCCTGATTACACAATGGAAAATCTAGTTAGAATTTTAAAGGATTTAAGATTGATTCATAAATTTAATGGTTATATTCATGTAAAGGCTATTCCAGGTGCTGATCCAAAATTTATATATGAGGCAGGATTGTATGCAGATAGAATGAGTGTAAATATAGAGCTTCCATCTGAAAAAAGCTTAAAGCTCTTAGCACCTCAAAAGAATAAGGCAGATATATTAAAACCTATGGGACTTATTAAGCACAGTATACTTGAGTCCATTGAATATAAGAAAAAAGGGTTTAAAGCACCAAAGTTTACTCCCGGTGGTCAAAGTACGCAGATAATGGTGGGAGCTACTAATGAAAGTGATTTAAGAGTAATTAGTCTTACAGAAGGATTATATAACACCTTTGGACTTAAGAGAGTTTATTATTCAGCTTATGTACCAGTGGTTGCAAATGTAAATTTACCAGCTATTCAAACAACGCCTCCACTTCTAAAAGAACATAGAATGTATCAAGCAGATTGGCTTTTAAGGTATTATGGCTTTAAGGCAAAGGAATTATTAGATGAAAGAAACCCTAATTTCGATGTGGATTTAGATCCTAAGGCCTTTTGGGCTTTAAACAATTTAGACAAGTTCCCAGTGGAGGTAAATAATGCTCCCTATGAAGTATTACTTAGGGTGCCAGGAATAGGAGTAACATCAGCTTTAAGAATTGTAAGAGCAAGAAGACTTTGTAATCTTTCCTATGACAATTTAAAAAAAATAGGAATTGTACTTAAAAGAGCTAGATATTTTTTAACCTGTAGCGGTAAATTTTATGGAGATAAGGCTATGGAAAGAGAAAGGCTTAAAAATTATTTATTAGACTATGAAAGCTTTGATAAGCCGGAGCAACTAAGTCTTTTTAACCAAAGGAGTGATTTATTTGGTTAGATACATTTATGATGGAAGCTTTGATGGTTTTTTATCTGTTATATACGCATGCTACTATACGAGAATACCTGAAAGTATAGAAAGGGAAAATGACTATAACTTCGATATGTTATACGAGGACATAGTTATAGAAACAGATATGAATAAATCTAATAAAGTATATAAAGCTATAATAGAAAAGATTTCACAAGATGCACTAGTTCATGTGTATCAGGCCTTTTTATCTGAGGAATATGAAATAGAATTAAAATTATTTAAATATATACAATTAGGCTTTAAACTTGGTAGTAAAGTAAATGATTTGCTAACTGACATAACTATAAATGAAATACAGAAATATTCTAGAAAAGTAGGTTTTGAAGCGCATAGATTTCTAGGACTAGTTAGATTTCAAGAATTTAAGGGGATATTATATGCAGCAATAAAACCTACTTACAATATTGTTGAACTCATAGGGAATCACTTTACTGCAAGACTCAAAAATGAAAAGTGGGTAATTCATGATGTGAAAAGAAAAATTGGTATAGTTTATGAAAATAATGAAATGATACTTAGGGATTTGAAATTTGAGAAATTAGAAAGTCATGAAGAGGAAGAACTGTTTTATCAAAATCTTTGGAGAGTTTTTCATAAAAGTGTATCCATAAAAGAAAGGACCAATGAAAGATTACAAATGCAACATATGCCAAAGAAGTATTGGGATAATTTAATTGAAATGAAAAAGTGATCATTATTTTAAAGTGAACACTTTTTTATATTTCAACATTTGTTCTTAAAAATGCTAGAAAGCATGATATAATAGACATAAACACATTTATTAAACTATTGTTAATTAAAGGAAGGAACGATGATTATGAAAAGATCAATAGAATACACAGAAATTGAAAGTCCTAGTATAAGTATTGAAAGAAAAAAACGCAAAATGGAAGAAATTTATAAAACACTAGAGGCATTAGGTGCTAAAAATAAAGAAACAGCTAAATCTAGTAAGGAAATAAACAGTAATCTTCCTAAAGAGTTAACAGCTGAACACATAGATAATGTGAAAAAAAACAAGAAAGCTCAATTGAATACACCTTCATTTGTAGGTTCTCTTGCGGGAGTTATGTCTAAGTTTAAAGTGCTTGGAAAAGTTTATATAGTAGAAAGCCAAGATACTAAATGGTACATAACAGGCACTATAAAAATGATTAATGATATAGACCCTAGAGATATGTAATATGTTCAAGGTATAATTCTATAGGAAGGGGATTTTTTTTGTGAAAGTATTAGTTATTAACTGCGGTAGTTCTTCTCTAAAATATCAACTTATCAATATGGAGGATGAAAATTGTTTAGCACAAGGATTGATTGAGAGGATTGGTAGTGAAGGCTCTGTTTTAACTCAAAAAGTAGAAGGTAGAGAAAAATATATAGTAAAACAAAGTATTCAGGATCATAAAGATGCAATTAGATTAGTTCTTGAAACGCTTATAGATGAAACTAATGGAGTAATTAAAAGTGTAGCCGAAATCTCAGCAGTAGGTCATAGAGTTGTTCATGGTGGAGAATATTATTCTAAATCTGTATTGATTGATGAAAAAGTAATGATGGCTCTAGAGCATTGTTCAAAACTCGCACCACTTCATAATCCACCTAACATTATCGGAATTAACAGTTGCAAGGCACTTATGCCAAGCACTCCAATGGTGGCAGTGTTTGATACGGCCTTTCATCAAAATATGCCAAAACATGCATATATTTATGCATTACCATATGAATTATATGAGAAGCATAAAATAAGAAAATACGGATTCCACGGAACTTCACATAAATATGTGTCCCAGGTAGCTGCAGAAATGATGAACAAGGATATTAAAGATTTAAAAATCATTTCCTGTCATTTAGGAAATGGAGCAAGTATTGCTGCAATTAAAGGCGGTATATCCATTGATACAAGTATGGGATTCACACCTCTTGCAGGTATTGCTATGGGCACAAGATCTGGAAATATAGATCCATCAATTATAACTTTCATGATGGAAGAATTATCTTTGTCTCCAGAAGAAGTAACAGAAATACTTAATAAAAAATCAGGAGTTCTAGGAATTTCTGGAATAAGTAGTGATTTTAGAGATCTCTGGGCTGCAGCTAAGGATAATGAAAGAGCACAACTCGCTTTAGATGTTTTTCATTATGAAGTTAAAAGGTTCATCTGTGCTTATGCAGGTGCCTTAGAGGGTGTAGATTGTATCATATTTACTGCTGGCGTTGGCGAAAACTCATCGAAATCTAGAGAAGCCTGCTGCAAAGGATTAGAGTTTTTAGGGGTTAAAATAGATCAAGAAAAAAATAATGTTATAGGCATGGCGGCAGAAATAAGTACATCAGATTCAACCGTAAAAGTTTTTGTTATACCTACCAATGAAGAGTTAATGATAGCAAGAGATACATTGGAAGTTGTTAATTTATAATAGATAAGACAAAATAAAAGGAACCTCTACAACTTGTAGAGGTCCCTTTTATTTTAATACTATCTAATTAAATTTACTTAAAGCTAAGTTTAATTTATCTAAAACTAAATCTACATCATTTTCTGTTATAACAAGAGGTGGCTGGAAAGCTAGTACATTCCTATCTAATCCATTTTTACCTAACAGAATGCCTTCATTCTTTAATACTTCTAATATGAAATCAGCTTCTTCGGAGGCAGGGTTACCGTCTTCATTTATTAGCTCTACACCTAGCATAAGCCCCAAACCTCTGACATCATTAATTATTGGATACTTCTTTTGAAGCTTAAGAAGTCCGTCTTTTAATTTTAAACCTAATTTTTCAGCATTTGTACATAAATTGTTTTTTTCAATGTAGTCAAGTACAGCTATAGCTGTGCTTGCAGCTACAGGATTTCCACCTAAGGTAGAGGCGGAGGCACTAGTAAATACTTTAGCAATTTTATCATTTGTGCAAAAGGCTGATATAGGTATTCCATTTCCAAGAGCTTTTGCAATAGTGATTATATCTGGAACTACATCATAATTCTCTATGGCAAACATCTTACCAGTTCTTGCAAAGCCTGTTTGGACTTCATCTATTATTAATAGTATTCCATGTTTTTCAAGTAGGGTTTTTAATTTTTTAAAATACCACTTAGGTGGAGTTATAATTCCTCCATTTCCTTGTATAGGTTCTGCAATCAATGCTGCTATTTTATCTGCGCCTTTAGTTGCGATTACTTTTTCTATAGCTTCTAAGGACTCTAAAGCTGATGCATCAAGGGTTTTATTTTTGTTATAGGCATTAGGTACAAAGGTAAAACAATCTGAAAGCATAGGATCTGCTCTCCACATTGGGATTCCCGTGGCACTCATAGTTAAATAAGTTCTACCATGTAAACTGTTATTTAATGAAATAAACTCATTTTTTCCAGTATAAAGTCTAGCAAGTAGAAGCGCACCTTCATTAGCCTCTGAACCTGTACAGCAGAAGAAGGAATGTACAATATCCCCAGGTAATACATGTGAAAGCTTTTCAGCCAGATCAACTATGGGCTGGGTTAGATATATAATACTTGTATGCTGAAGGGTTTTCATTTGATCTATTGTTGTCCTTAAAATTTCAGGATTACAATGGCCACAATTAACAACAGAAACGCCCGCAAAGAAATCGAGATATTTTTTACCTTCGCAGTCAAATAAATACTGCATTTCTCCACGTACAATCTGTGGTGGACTTTTATAAAAATGTTGTGAACAAGGAAAAAGAAACTGTTTTTTCTTTTTAATAATTTTTTCTGGACCTATGTAATTAGACATCTTGTACCTCCTTAACCTATTATTTATTTTTATTGTTTAACTAAATTGAAAAGCACCAAGAGTATAGCCTGCACCACTAGAATCTAGGGTATGGAATAATTCTTCACACTTGCTTAAATCATTAATGGCCTCCTTGTAAACTCTTAAAACTTCTCGTAGCTTATTAGTATCAAAATGGCAGGCTTCAATTCTAAAATGATTTACACCGATATCATTAAGTTCTTTTAAAAAGGGAAGATAACAAAGATCTTTATAAAGCATCATATGATTTCTTCCGTAATTATCTTTATATATTGGGTGTTCATATGCTTTTTCATCAACTAAAACTAATACATTGCTCGGAACGTAAGAATTTTCACTAAATCCAGAAGATTCTAAGACCTTAGTGTTCTCATATAAATCATGATCCATATACATAACTGTTGGAGAGCCATGAACTATGATTTCAATAGGTATCGATGATTTAGCAATAGTTTCTTTTGCGTCTAGCAGTGGTGTTTCTACAGAAAGAGTAGCAATAGATAAACCTTGTTTTTCATAGAATCTAGCTGCAGAGTGATTATAAATGTTTAGTGAATAATCCCCAATAAGTTCAAGTCCTAGTGATTTGTATTTATGAATAGCTCCTAAACTAGTTACAATTAAGCCATCGAGACCTAAGTTATTTTCCTCAAGTAATTGATTGTATTTAGAAAAATCTTCTTCAAACATCATTCTTGGGAAACCTAGATATATTTTTGTATTTCTTTTGTCCATAGTTAATTTAAGTATCTCGCTTTTACTAAAAGGATGATTTGGCTTGAAAACTTCTCCCGATAAATAAATTGCGTCTACGCACGCCTCTATTGCTACTTTAGCTTGTGAATAGGAATTGACTTTTACACTTAACTTAGGTTTCTGCACCAGAGAAGTTTCTTCATTTAGTAGCTTTTTTATTTCAGTTATTTTGTTTTTACTAATTTCAGTTTCTTCTATAGGCTTACTAAAAATTTTACCCACACCTTCGTAACGTCTGTTGATATTTGAGAGTCCTGATTTTCCAAAGGCACTGCAGGTAGATAAGTCACGAATGCGAGTTTCATAAATGTTTTGTGCATCTTTTTTTCTATCATAGCAAATAGGGTCATCAATATACCTATCTATAGCGTCGCTATAATAATTAATCATAGTGACTAGATAATCAGCATCTCTCATTCTTCCTTCTATTTTAAATGAAAGTATACCTGCCTCTATCATTTCAGGTAGATGTTCATACATATACATATCTTTAACAGCCATTGGATATTCTGTAGAATAAGCAAGGCCATCTTTTTTCATTGTAAAATTCCAACGGCAGGGCTTCATGCATTGTCCTCTATTACTACTTTTACCGAAAAGCATACCACTATACAAGCATTGGGCACCGTGGGCAATACACATATCTCCATGGGTAAAATATTCGAATTCCATATCGGTTTGTTTATGTAGTTCCTTGATGGTTTGCAGATCCATTTCCCTAGATGCAACAATTCTAGTAATTCCACATTCTCTAAGGCTCATGATAGTTTCTAAGTTGTGAACATTCATCATTACAGATGCATGGAGATTTAGATTCAAGTTTAAAGTACTTATAAACTCTAATATGCTGAAATCTTGAATAATTAGTGCATCAGGCTGAGCTTTTTCTAAAAATCTAAGATATTCTTCTGCATCTTTTAGATCATTATTACTTAAAAGATTGTTTACCGTTACATAAACCTTTTTGTTTAAGGAGTGGGCAATAGTAATAGCTCTTTCTAGTTCATCATTTGACAGGTTATAATCTGATCGGAGCATACGCATATTTAATTTCTTACCACCTAAATATACAGCGTCAGCACCGCTGTGAATAACCTTTTCAAAAATCTCAAAAGTTCCCGCAGGAGCTAGTAATTCTATTTCTTTATTGTTAAAAAATCTACTCATATCAAAACACCTTTCCTTTACATTTAAAGTTAATAGTTCTTTATGGAAATAACCTCTTTCTACAATTAGTAAAAAGAGGTTATATTTTATTATTATAAGAGATTATTTAATAAAGGAACTATTTGATAAATCTTTTAATGTGTAGTTATTAGAAGTCAGTTTTTTTGCTTTAAGCCAAATTAAAACTTCCTGTAGTTCCTTTTCAGGAGGCAATGAAGCCTTTGAATAATTGGGAAGAATTAAGGTGCTTTTTACAGTTTCGGGAAAGCCAGCTTCTTTGATTACAAAATCAATATAGCTCTCAGGCTTTTCTTGTTTTATAAATTCTATGGCTTTGTTATAGGCCCTATAAAGTGCTTTGATTTCTTCCGGTTTTGATGCTATTGCCTCTGCTGTGAATAGCATTACACCAGGGTTTATATTTAGTTTATCAGAACTACTTAAAACTTTTCCACCAGATGCAATAGCAGTACTTGCAAGAGGCTCTGGTAATGTAGCCATATCTAGTTTACCATTGTTTAGCATTTCAAGTCTAGTAGGTATCTTTGGTATTGCCACTTTTTTTGGTAAGTTAACATCTATATTTGAACTTTCCATAATTCTATCTGTTAGATATTCAATAATAGTATTTTTAGAAATCCCTATGGATTTTCCTGCAGATTGTTCAACTTTTGAAATCCCTGAATTCACTCCCGCAATCAATTTAAAGCTACCATCAGTTTTTGATGTGATTTTAACATCAAATTTATTATCGTTAAAAAACACTACTGAAAGCATATCGGATATAGCTCCATGAATTTTACCCGTTTGTAGGGCTGTATCTCGGTCCGCGGCACTTTTAAAATGTTCTATTTTTACTTGAATTCCTTCCTCTTTAAAATATCCATTGTGCTCTGCTATGATAAATGGAAGAGAGTCTAAATCTGGCATAACACCAATAGTTAGAGTTTTTAGTGCTAAAGGACTTGTTTCTTCTTTTGCCTTTGTTGCGCAACCAACAAGGCTTATACTCATTATGACTACTAATACAAGAGATAATATATTTTTTTTCATTATGTGCCTCCAATAAGAATTCATTTTGTCCTTAAATTATATTAAGATTTAGAAAGTTGAAAGAAAGTGAAAAATGAGATAAAATAAAATAAAGCACTGTAATGAAATGTAAATAACGCAGTTATCATATCACTTTTTTAGCTTAGTGTAAACACCGCCAAACCAACCTATGGAATATATCCATGAACTAAATTAACAAAACATATTATTAATGACCAAATCACTTCTATTTATGCACAGTTAATATTAATATGATAAAATTTTAACGTAAAGTTGAAAGAAATAAAGACTAGGTAAATGTGTAAATAACATATATAATTTATTGTAGGGCAATATTTTAATAATTTTACATTTTAGGCATTAATAAACTAGTTTTTTTAAAATAGTCATATAAATAATTTTCAATCTGAGGGGGATATAATATGAGTGAAAAAAAAAGAATAGCTATACTTGGCGGAGGATATGGTGGAGTATTAACTGCTAAAAAACTCGCTAAAAAGTTTAAAAAAGATGAAGATGTTGAAATTACCCTTATAGACCGAAATCCATACCATACATTACTTACTGAGCTTCATGAAGTAGCTGCAGGAAGGGTTTCAGAGGATGCAATTAGAATTGATTATAAAAAAATATTTGCAAAAAGAAAAGTAAAAGTAGTACTTGATGAAATTACTGATTTAGATTTCAAAAATAATCGATTAAAATCTGAAAATAGTACCTATGAATATGATTATCTAGTAATTGGTGCTGGGTGTAAACCAACTTACTTTGGTATAAAGGGAGCTGAAGAGTACTGCCATAAATTATGGTCTTATGAAGATGCTGTAGCTTTAAAAGAACATATTTTAAAAATGTTTAGAAAAGCTGTGAAAGTAACAAACAAAGACGAAAGAAGAAAACTTTTAACTTTCATTGTTGTTGGTGGTGGATTCACAGGTGTTGAAATGATGGGTGAACTTGGTGAGTGGAAGGAAAGGTTATGTAAGGAATTTTACATAGGAAAAGAAGAAGTGACCTTAATTTTAGCAGATGACTTACCTAAAATATTACCTAATTTTCCTGATAAGTTGCAAGCGAAAACTAAAAAAAGACTTAATAAATTAGGCGTTACAGTATTAGTTAATGCTGGTATTACAGAGGTTACAAAGGATACTGCTACAATAAGAAACAATGGAACTGTTGATACCTACACAGTAATTTGGACAGCTGGTGTAGAAGGCTCAGATATTATTGGAAAAATGGATATTCAGCAAAAGGGTAGAAAAAGAATAGTAACTGACGATAAATTACAATCTTTAGATTATAAAAATGTTTATGTTGTTGGCGATAATATTTTCTTTATTCCAGAAGGTGAGGAAAGACCTCTCCCACAGATGGTAGAAAATGCAGAAGAATCTGCTGCATTAATTGCACATAATGTATATATTGATATAAAGGGTGGAGAAAAGAAATCCTATAAACCTGCTTTCCATGGTGCCATGGTATGTATAGGCGGGAAATATGGTGTAGCAAACGTTGGAGCAGGAAAGAACTTCTTTAGTTTATCTGGTTTCTTCGCATTATTTGTTAAACACTTTATAAATATTGTATATTTCATTCAGGTTGCTGGATTTAATAAATGTTGGTCTTATTTATTACATGAATTTGTCCATGTTAAAGATAATAGAAGTCTTGTAGGTGGATATTTTGCAAAGTCATCTCCAAACTTCTGGTTATTAGTACTTAGAATGTACGTTGGTTACAAGTGGTTATCAGAAGGACTTACTAAATTACCTAGTATTATAGCTGATCCTTCAAAAATATTCTTAATACCGGCTCCACTAGTTGATGGGGCAACGGCTGCAACGGCGGCAGCGCCAGCGGCAGGAGCAGAGGTTACAGTACATGCTGCGACGACCGCAGTGGTGGCATTACCAGTACCGAATTTCATAGCAAAAATAGTTAAATGGTCTATGGATGCTTTCTTTTATACAGGTGATGGTGGATATACAGTTTTAGCTACAGTTTTCCAAACCGGTATGGTAATTGCAGAAATATTAGTAGGATTAATGCTTATCGTTGGATTGTTTAGCGCATTAGCTTCTCTTTTATCAATTGCTATGGGTATGATGATTTGGACTTCAGGAATGGCCCCAACTGAAATGTTATGGTACTTAAGTGCAGGAATCGCACTTATAGGCGGCTCTGGAAGTACTTTTGGATGCGATTACTATGTGTTACCAGTTCTAAAGAAATACTGGAAGCGTATAGGTTGGGTTAAAAAATCTTATTTGTATGTTGATTAATAAGTATATATTTAAATAATAGCTTTATAAGCAAAATTGAATTTTTTTAAATCGAGTGTCCTTTTAAAAATAATTAAAAGGACATTTGGTTTTATAGTGGAATATTAATAATAAGAAATAATTATTCACAAACTAAGAAAAAGACAATTCCAAAAAAATAATTGGACAAGGTGATAAAAATGAGTAAATTTTGGAAAAATTACCCTGATATTGCAGAAGAATTAGGAAATATAAAAAAAATAATTAAGGATAATGTAAAATCTAGTGAAAAAGAGTTTGATGAAGCTATTTCTCCACTAGTTGATGCAGGTGGAAAGATGTTAAGACCTGCCTTTTTACTACTCGCCGCAAAATTTGGAGAGTATGATAGGGATAAAATGCATAATTTAGGTGCAGCCATTGAAATGATGCATATGGCAACATTAGTTCATGACGATGTTGTAGATGAATCTAAACTTAGACGTGGTGTGGAAACTATACAACACAAATACAGTAAAGAATATGCGGTGTATATAGGTGATTTTTTATTTTGCCAATGCTTTATAATGCTATCTGGATTCGATTATTCCACGGAAAATTTGAGAGATATTTCAAAGGCTATATCTAAAATATGTATGGGCGAAATAAGGCAATATAATATCAGATATCTAAGAAACACAAGCCTTAAAAAATATATAAAAGTTATATCTGGAAAAACAGCAGCATTATTTTCTATTAGCTTTTATACTGGGGCAAAGGAATCTAAATGTAGTGAGAAAACTTCAAAGCTACTGGGACGGGTTGGATACTATATTGGAATGGCTTTTCAAATCATAGATGATTTGCTGGATTACAGTGGAGATGCGAGCAAACTAGGTAAAAATGCTCAAAGCGATTTAGTAAAAGGTTATTATACACTACCATTAATATATGCTATGGCAGAGGATTCAGAAAACCAAATTTCAGCTATATTAGATAATGCTTCATTAAATAATGAAGATGTGAAACAAATAACTATATTAGTTAATAAATATAAAGGAATAGATAAAGCCCGAAACTTAGCAGATAAATACACAAAAAAAGCCTTTGATTATATAGAAAAATTACCAGAATGCGAAAGCAAAGAAATAATTAAAGCTGTAACGCAGAAATTATTAAATCGTAATTCCTAATAAACTCTAGAAAGGGATGGTTATATGGCTTATAAGGATTTACAGGATTTTATAAATCATTTAAGAGAGAAGAAACTTTTAGATGAAATTGAAATAGAAGTAGATAGTGAGCTTGAAATTACAGAAATAGCTGATAGAGTATCAAAAAAATATGGTCATGCCTTGCTTTTTAAAAATGTGAAGAATTCTGACTACCCGGTATTAATTAATTCTTTAGGAACCTACGAGCGAATGAACTATGGATTAGAGGTAGAGGATCTTGACGATATTGCTGCAACTATAATGGATTTTATGGATGTAACTAATTACATAACCTTAATTAATAAAGTTAAATCTATTCCAAAACTCGCTAGGCTTGCAAGAGTGTTTCCTAAAAAAGTAAAAAACGCCCCTTGCCAAGAGGTAATAGAAGACGCAGATTTAAGTAAACTTCCAATATTAAAATGCTGGCCCAAAGATGGAGGCCAATACATAACACTTCCCTTAGTAATAACAGTAGATCCAGAAACTAATCAGCAAAATGTTGGAATGTACAGGCTTCAAGTATATGACAAAAATACTACTGGTATGCATTGGCATCTACATAAAGACGGAAGAGAGATCTATGAAAAATATAGGAAACTTGGACGTAAAATGCCTGTATCTGTAGCATTAGGCTGCGACCCAGCAACTATATATGCAGCTACTGCACCACTTCCAAAAATGATAGATGAAATGATTTTTGCAGGTTTTCTTAGGAAATCACCTGTAGAAATCGTTAAATCAATCACCAATGATATTTATGTACCTGCTAATGCGGAATTTATACTAGAAGGATATGTAGACTTAGATGAAGAGAGACTAGAAGGTCCCTTCGGTGACCATACAGGATATTATTCGCTCGAAGATATGTATCCCGTGTTTCACATTGAAAAGATTACAAGGAAAAAGAATCCAGTATATCCTACAACAATTGTAGGTAAGCCCCCTATGGAAGATTGTTATCTAGGAAAAGCTACAGAACGGATTTTTTTACCATTAATAAAAATTCAATGTCCAGAAATATTAGATATAAATTTCCCTTTAGAAGGTGTATTTCATAATTGCGTAATAGTTTCAATTAAAAAAGCTTATCCTAAGCACGCTCATAAGATTATGAATTCGCTATGGGGACTTGGGCAGATGATGTATACAAAAATGATTATTGTTGTAGATGAAAATATTGATCCTCAGGATATCTCAACTGTAGCCTGGAAAGTATTTAATAATATAGATCCTAAGAGAGATTTAGTAATTTCAGAGGGACCGTTAGATGCACTAGATCATGCATCAAATACTCCTTTTTATGGTTCTAGACTAGGAATAGATGCTACAAAGAAATGGCCCTCAGAAGGACATTCAAGGCCTTGGCCAGATGATATAGAAATGTCTGAGGGAATAAAAAAAATGGTAGATAAGAGGTGGAGTGAATATGGTATTAAAGAAACTTAAAAGCTATGGGGAGCTAGTTATGTTTTCACATACACTATTTTCCCTTCCTTTTGCTTTGATATCAATGATTTGGGCAGCGAATGGGTTACCGACCGCTGCTACAATATTTTGGATATTAATTGCACTAATTGGGGCTAGAAATGGGGCTAATGCTCTCAATAGAATTGTAGATAAAGATATTGATAAAAAGAATCCTAGGACTGCAAATAGACATTTACCAAAGGGACTTGTAAAGGAGTATGAAGCCTTAGGAATAGTGCTAATGTGTTTCTTTATTTTCGTGTTAGCAGCTTATGAGCTAAATCCTCTATGTTTTATGCTATCCCCGGTAGCACTTTTTTTATTTATAATTTACTCCTATACCAAAAGATTTACATGGGTATGTCATATTATTCTAGGTATTACCTGTGGTGGAGCTCCTGTAGGAGCATGGCTTGCAGTAACAGGAAAATTAACACTCGCACCAATTATTTTAGGTGCTGTTGTGACATTGTGGGTAGCGGGCTTTGATATAATTTATGCAACACAAGATATTGAGTTTGATAGAAAAACCGGCTTATTTTCTATACCCGCTAAATTTGGTTTAAAGGGTGCTTTATACATATCCTCCTTGTTTCACTTTATTACGGTTTTGCTTTTAATTAGTTTATATTTTATAATGCATGTAGGCTGGATATATTTAATTGGCATATTTATCAGTGCCATTTTGTTAACATTAGAGCATTATATTGTGTCGCCTTCAAATACAAAGCAGATGAAAATTGCTTCTTATAACATTAATCAAGTGGTAAGTGTTTGTATATTTATTTTTACTGTATTAGATTTCTTTATATTATAGTTAAGAGGTGATTTATTTGAGAAGATATATAGTAGGGATTACCGGAGCTAGTGGAAGTATCTACGGTGTACGGCTTATAGAAGAATTATTAAAAGAAGATACTGAAGTTTATTTAGTTATTACTAATAATGGTAGAAAAGTTTTAGAGTATGAGCTTGAAATTAATTTCGAAAACTGGCTGAGAAGTATTAGTAAAAACAAAGGAAAGCTTAAATTATGTGATATTGATGATATGTTTTCCTCTATAGCCAGTGGTTCCTTTAAAAGTGATGGAATGGTAATTGTACCATGTTCAATGGGAACTCTATCAAAAATAAGTAATGGAATATCCGATAATTTATTAATAAGAGCTGCTGACGTAATGATTAAAGAAAAAAGGAAGTTAATTTTGATTCCAAGAGAAACTCCTCTTAGTTCTATTCATCTTAGGAACATGCTTTTTTTAAGCAATTTAAATGTTTTGATAATACCACCTATGCCAGCTTTTTATGAAAAACCAAAAACCATTGAAGACATTGTAAATGTTACTGTAGGAAGAATTCTTTCAAGCTTAAATGTAGATAATGAATTGCACCATGAGTGGGGGACCACAAATGATAAAAATAAGTAATTTAAGTGTTTGTTATAAAAATGTAGACCAATTCGTAAAGGTAATAGAAAATGCAAATTTAACAGTAAAAAAAGGGGAAATATGTGCTATAATTGGCCCATCTGGAGGAGGAAAATCAACGCTATTAAAGGTTCTAGCAGGAATTATTGTAGACTATAGTGGTGAAGTTTTAATAGATGGAAAAAAAGTTGATCCTAAAACACATAGAATTGGATTAATACCTCAAAATTACGGACTAGTTAAATGGAAAACAGTAGAGCAGAATATATTTCTATCTGCAAAAATTAAAGACGGCAAAAACAATATAGATATGGATTTTTATGAAAAACTACTAAAGGAGTTAAAGCTTAAAGACTTTGTTAAAAGATATCCAAGTCAGCTAAGCGGTGGACAAATGCAAAGAGTATCTATGGCTAGAGCTCTATTATTAAAACCAAATGTACTTTTAATGGATGAATCTTTTTCTGCCTTAGATGCTATGACCAGGGAAGACGTTCAAAAAATGTTCTTAGAAGTTTGGGATGCACATAAGGTTACAACAATACTTGTAACCCACGATATTAAAGAAGCAATATATTTAGCAAAGGACATAGCTATAATATCCTCTTCGCCAGGGAGAATAGTTGAAGTTATAAGCAATCATTTATTTGGATGCATAAATGGGTCAGTAGATTTGGAGTACGCACATATAAATAATAAACTTAGAAAAATCCTTAAAGGAGACAAGCAGGAATGAGACTTAAAGAAAATAAACTAATTAACTTTGTAATTGCTTTTTTTATTGTTTTTGGCTTGTGGCAAATAATTGCAATGCTTATTAATAAGCCACTGTTTCCACCCCCTTATGCAATAATAATAAATATATTTACAACTTTTCAAGAAGGTATTGCAATCCATGTTGTTTATAGTTTTAATAGAATTGTAGTTGGTCTGTTATTTACTTTGGTAATAGGTGTACCCGCAGGGATTTTAATGGGATATTTTAAAAAAATTGATTTAGTATTTTCACCAATTATATATTTTAATTATCCAATACCTAAGATAGCATTACTTCCTATAGTAATGCTTATTTTTGGGCTAGGGGATTTAACAAAAATAGTTATGATTTTTTTAATTACTTTTTTTCCGGTAGTAGTTAATATACGTGATGAAGTGAAAAATATCCCAGAAGAAGTTTTTTACCCTATGTATTCATTGGGGGCAACAAATTTTCAAATAATAAAAGAGATTATTTTTCCAGGAATCCTTAAGGCCTTATTAACATCTCTTCGAATCGGTATAGGTACCGCAATATCTGTCTTATTCTTTACTGAAAACTTTGGAACAGAATATGGCATGGGGTATTTTATTATGGACTCTTGGATGAGGATTAACTATATTCAAATGTATTCGGGTATTTTGATCTTAAGTGTAATTGGCCTATTTTTCTTTATTCTAACTGATGTTTTAGAAGGCATATTTTGTCCCTGGAGATAAAAATTGTATACTTAAAATGACACAAAAGTAGAAAAATGATATAATTATAGTAATGGCTATTTACTCCAAAAAAACTCATGTCAATAACAAGGGAGGAGACTTACTTGAAAAAATTAGTAGGACTAGCATTAGCAATAGTTTTATCAACTAATTTATTGGGTTGCGATTCCAAAAGCATAATGTATAAGAAAGGAACCTATGAGGGAAACGCAGAAGGACATATAGGACCCATAAAGGTGAAAATAGTAACGGATCAATATGAAATAAAGGAAATTGTGATATTGGAGCAACAAGAAACGCCAGTGATAGCTGAAATAGTATATAAGAAAATCCCACCGGAAGTAATAAAAGCTAATAGTCCAGAGGTGGAGGTTGTGGCAGGTGCTACATATACAAGCAATGGACTTATTAAAGCTATTAAAGATGGGTTAAATAAAGCGAAAATAAAAGAACCATAATATGAGGTGAAGTGTTATTGAAATTACAATATAGATTAACAATATTTATAAGCATTATAATATTTATGGTAATTGGTGGAATAGGGATTGTTACTTATTATCAAGTGCAAAATTCTGTGGAAACTCAAATGGGGAATAATGCCATGGATTTAGCTGTAACTATTGCATCTATTGATATAATTGAAGAAACATTAGCAACTTCAAAAGATTATAAAATTGTTCAAGATACTATAGAAAGCTTTAGAAAAAAAACGAGATTCCAATATATTATTGTTATGGATATGAAGGGTATAAAATATTCTTATCCCTATGGAAATTCACTAGGAAAGAAATATAGGGACGGTGGAGAAGAACAGGTGCTAACAAAAGGAGAATCTTATGTGGCTAGGGACAGAAATGTTTTGATTTCTGCAACAAGAGCCTTCGTACCCATATATTATAGAGGAAAACAGGTAGGAGCAGTTTTAGTGGGTCTTTTAACAGATACCGTATATGCTGAACTTAGTGAACATATGTTTAATTTAAAGATAGCTTTAGTAGGTGGACTATTAATGGGCATAATAGCTGCAGCTCTTTTAGCTAATATGATAAAGAAAAGCATATTTGGCCTAGAGCCAAAGGAAATTGCACTACTATTAGGTCAGAGGGATTTAATTTTGCAGAATTTGAAAAATGGAATTATAGCTATTGATAGTGATGGGAAAATAATACTTTTTAATAAAATAGCTAGGGAAATTTTAAACTTAGAAAATGAAAACATAGGTGAAAGTGTTGCTACCTTAAACCTAAATTATACAGATGAAATGATGGAAGTGCTGAGAACGGGCGAAGCGTTATATAACCAAGAAATTAAAATGCGCCCAGGTAAAACACTTATGTGTAGCCATACCTTATTAAAAAATCATAAAGAAGAAATTATAGGTGTTGTATCCAGTTTCCAGGACTTGACCGAGGTTAAGAATATGGCAGAAGAATTAACTGGAATTAAAAAAATGACCTGTGCCTTAAGAGCACAAAATCATGAGTTTTTGAATAAACTTCACACTATTTCAGGGCTTATACAATTAGAAGAATATAATGAGGCTGTTGAATATATTTCACATATATCTAAGCTTCGGGGAGAAGTTTCTGATATTCTAAGTAAAAGAATAAAGAATACACACATAGCGGGGCTCTTGCTTGCCAAATATAATAAAGCAACAGAGGCTAAAATTTCTGTAGAAATTGATGCAAATTCTTATCTAGATAAAATTCCTGAAAATATAACAGTAGATGAGATTTGCTCTGTAATTGGAAATTTAATAGAGAATTCTATAGAGGAATTAGTAAAATTTGAAAATGGTAAGATATCCATAAGACTAATATCTAATAATGAAGTACTTAGAATAAGAATTCAAGATAATGGACCAGGAATTAGTGAAAATATAATAGATAAAATTTTTACTCGCGGATTTACAACTAAAGCTGGTAATAGAGGATTTGGACTTAGTATTGTAAAGCAAATAGTAGATTATGCTGGCGGAGATCTAAATATTCTACAAGATAATGGAACTATATGGGATATTTTTATACCAATGAAAAGGGGTAGATCATATGATTAATGTTCTTATTGTTGAAGACGACCCGATGGTGAGAGAAATAAATGAAAAATTCTTAAGAAAAATAGAGGGGTTTATACTATATGATAGCGTTAACTCTATTGAAAAAGCAAAAGAAGTTATAATAAGTGGAAACCCTGACCTAGTACTATTAGATGTTTTTTTTCCACAAGGTCTAGGTACAGATTTATTAAAATGGATAAGACTGGAAAATTTAAAATGTGATGTTATATTAATCACTGCAGATAGGAATACAGAAACTGTTGAAGAAGCATTTAGATATGGTGCAGTAGATTATTTGGTGAAACCTTTTATATTCAATAGGTTTAAGGAGGCATTGCTTCAATTTAAGAGTAGAAAAAATAATTTTAAAAATGTTGATAGTATGGAGCAAGAAATTATTGATAAATATACTATAAAAGAAAATAAACATGTAATAGAATATTATGAAAATATTGGTGATATTAAGGGCTTTAATCAATACACTTATGAAAAAATCATTGTGGGTATTTCTGATATGAAGGAAAAATCATTTACATCAGATCAGATTGCAAAAGACATTGGAGTATCTCGAATAACTGCTAGAAGATATTTAGACTATTTAGAAAAAGAACAAAAGCTTGTGGTTGAAATGGAGTACGGTAAAGTAGGTAGACCTAAAAACAAATATCGAATAAAAGGAGAATATTAGTGCACATGAAACTAATATATTGTGGTAATAATTAACCCCACTAAAATATAGTGGGGTGGTTATGACTACTAAATTTCCTCAGTTTCTAACGTAAAGCCCTCTATTACAATATCCTCATCAATTTCAATAAGCAGACATCGTCGACCATCTTTATTTTTCACCTGCTTAATTGAATTTAGATCCTTAGGAGTTAAAGTAATATTTGCCATTTCGCTAGTAATCTTAATGGATTTTGAATTGAATTCAGGTACAATATTGTTTATCTTAAAATCATACTTTATACCACACGTTTCTTCAAATACAGTGTCTATATCGCATATAATCTCTGCTCCGCAATTGTTAAGGATATTTCTAATATCCACAATTCCAAGAGTTGGGCTTTCATTATCTTCAGCTTGCTCCGAAAGTTCATGAATATTCACATAAATATCTTGCATAAGTTCTGGTTTGATTTTATCCCCAATTATGGATTTTAATATATCACCAAAACAGTTTTTCTCGTCTTCAGCAGTAAATTTAAAATCACAGTTAAGAACTTTCTCAATGAAAGCAGCATTTAATTCTTTTGGTTTTGATGCATAATATAAAATTTTGTTTATATCTGAATACCCATTGTTAAGACTCGGGAACATAAATCCCTCTAATGGAGAATTAAGATTAATAACCGAATCTAAGGCTGAATTTGCTTTAAATTCCTTATCAGCATAATCATATTTTAGAGTTCTCTTTGGAATATCTATTTTATTTACACTTGAAAGAATAAAATTAAAGGCTTGTACCGCATCATCAATACTTTCATCTGCATCCATATTTCTATGGCTGGAACCTAGCCAATATTCAGCTTTAATAAAATTAACAACCACATCAGTTTCATATTTATAGTTAGCTGTGATTTTTTTAATAAGCTCATTAAGAGAATCTTGAATTTCATCTTTATTACTTGATTTTAAAGCATTACCTAGAATTTGTTGAGTGTTATTTTCATCTTCTATATTCTGAAAATCTAATTCGAAAATCTTGGTATCTATAGCGCCAGTAAGTACTTTCTTAAAATTACCTAAAAACAACTCTTTTTTATCCATATCCATTCTATCAAAAAAATCAAATTCTGAATGAATAATTGGCTCATAATCAATTTGAACATTATCTTTTTTTAGATAAACACTATAAATTTCCTGGATTTTCATCATACCACTATCTAATTTAAATTCTTTTCTTATATCTGTAAGCTCTTTTTTATTCATCATAAAACCTCTTTTCATTGTTTTTCTTTTATATTCTAAAATTATAACACAAAATTATGGAATAAAATTATAAAATTTCCTATATTGATTAATAGTAACTATTGACAAAGTATCATTAGCATGTTATAGTTTAAATATAAGAAGCGCAACTTATCGTATATTTAGTAAAATCTTTAAACAAAACTTGATACCCCCAACAAATTGAAAAATAAGAGAGTGGGGTGAGGTCATAAGAATATATAAAAACTATAAGTAAACTAAGAATTCAGGGATGATTGCCATTGCAATCGGCTAAGAAGCCATTAAGGTAATTACTTAGGTCTACAGAAGATAGCTTTAACCATAATAAATTTAGTTTAAGTTTGTAACACAATACTGATTTAATTATTAAAATTTAAAAAGGTCATATATAGTTTAAGGAGATAAAATATTGTTAAATATATTAAGAAAATATAGAAGTTAGAATCTAATTCGTTGTGAATTAAGAATTCTAACTTCTATTTGTTTTTATTCAATATATTTAATAATTTTCAGTAAACCATCCAATCAATCTTTTTGCTATGCTTATACTATCAGGTGTTAAAGGCATTTCAGTAGAACTATACCAGTTAGCATCACCAATTTCATTTCCATCTACTTTTATTTCTCCACTTTCATATTCTGCAGTAAATCCTATCATAAGAGAGTTAGGGAAAGGCCAAGGCTGATTTCCAAAATATTTTATGTTCTTTACAGTGATTCCAGTTTCCTCGAAAACTTCCCTTACAACACAGTCTTCAAAAGTCTCTCCAACTTCTACAAAGCCAGCAACT
>Ga0209125_1001399_pt1 | contig 22810 bp, 12 predicted proteins | sample BarGraIncub1131A_FD_184503 | JGI IMG/M metagenome (GOLD analysis project Ga0209125, IMG submission 184503) | Arctic peat soil microbial communities from Barrow, Alaska - Barrow Graham LP Incubations 11-31A (SPAdes) (version 2) | ecosystem: Environmental > Terrestrial > Soil > Wetlands > Peat...
AAAAGCTACTTATTGAAGTTGCCGATGCAATGGTGAAAAATGGCATGAAAGAAGCTGGTTACGAATATATTATTATTGATGATTACTGGGTGGGCGGACGCGATACACATAATAATTTATTCCCGGATCCTAAACGGTTTCCAAATGGAATGAAGTATCTGGCTGATTATATCCACTCTAAAGGGTTGAAGCTGGGAATCTATTCTGATGCTGCAGAATTAACCTGTGGCGGAGTAACGGGCAGTTACAACTTTGAAGAGATTGATGCCACTACATTTGCATCTTGGGGAGTAGATTACCTGAAATATGATTACTGCAATGCTCCGGATGATATGGAGACTGCATTTGTTCGCTATAAGAAAATGGGTGATGCTTTAAAAAAAACCGGGCGTCCTATAGTGAAAGTACGGACATTCTTTTAAACCGCGAGATTATTGCTATCGACCAGGATAAGCTTGGCCATCAGGCTACCACAATCTATAAGAAAGGAGATCTGCAGATTCTTGCCCGTAGCCTTGAGGGAGGAAATATGGCACTATGCGTGTTTAACCGCTCCGAAAAAAAGGTTAAGTTTGATCTCAACTTTCGGAATGACCTAAAGATCTGGACCCCGTTCATTGTCCATGATATCTTTGCGAAGAAGAATCTGGGTAAAACATTCTTAATGAAGGGGGAACTTGCTGCTCATGATTGCGTTGTGTACAAACTTATATCGCAATAAGATAACTTTAAAGGTCATTTAATCATTCAAAATAAGTAATCCTGACCAAAAACAGGAAAGACCAAAATAATATTATGGAGTTACTTCGAAATGAAAAAGCATTTCTCGCGATGAAAAGAGACAAAATAATCTCTCAAAGGCTTAATTGCAGGAAGAGAGCTGACTATTTCTGAACATAATCTTTTAAAGAGCTTTATTAAAAAATGATTTTCAACTTTTTTATTTGATTTTCAAGCTCTAAATTTTTTGAACTTTTGAATAGTTGTGATTCTAACTTTGCAATTGATGTCGATATTCTTCTTCAATTTTAATAATCTAAAAAAATGAAAAACAGTTTATTTTTTGTCCTTTTATTTCTGGTTTTGCCCATCTTTGGGTTTTCAACAGAGTTCTCTACAGCCGGTTTTTTCCAGATTCAGGGGAGCGGAAGATCTGTTTCCAATTTTAACGTAGGATGGAGATTCCATAAAGGAGATTTCAGTGGTGCCGAAACCACCAGCTTTAATGATGCTTCGTGGGAAATTGTATCTGCTCCACATGGATTGGAGTTATTACCTAAAGAAGCAAGCGGTGGGGTAAATTACCAGGGTCCTGCCTGGTATCGCAAACATTTCAAACTGGGCAAGGAATTCGAGGGTAAGAAGGTAAACCTCTATTTTGAAGCCATCATGGGCAAGAGTAAAATCTGGATAAACGGAGTGCTTGTGAAGCAGCAATTTGGCGGATACCTGCCCATCAATATAGATATTACTAAATATGCAAACCTGAATGGGGATAACCTCGTTGCCGTATTAGCCGATAATAGTGACGACCCATCCTATCCTCCCGGAAAACCCCAGTCACTGCTTGACTTTTGTTATTTTGGCGGAATGTACCGTGATGTATGGCTTGTTTCTACCAACAATGTTTTTATAACCGATGCCAATACATCGGGCAAAACTGCAGGTGGTGGTGTTTTTGTTCATTTTGAAGACTTTTCTAAAAAGTCAGTCACCGTTGTCGTTCAAACAGAAATTACGAATGAGCAAGCTGCAAATAAATTTGAATTGAATGCTGTCTTGCTCGATAAAAATGGCCAAAAGGTAGGAACAGCCTTTACGAAATTTACTATTAAAAAAGATGCTTTTGTTACAGTTACTCAGAAAATCATCGTGACCAATCCCCACATGTGGCATCCTGATGACCCGCATCTTTATAACCTGGTAATGACTGTTAAAGATAAAAATCAAATTGTTGATGGTTTACGAACCCGCGTTGGAATTCGTAAAATAGAATTCAGGGGTAAAGAAGGATTTTTTCTCAACAATAAACCCTTTGGGGATAAGCTGATTGGCACTAACCGTCACCAGGATTATGCCATTGTTGGTAATGCAGTACCGAACTCAAAACATTGGCTTGACGTTAAAAAGTTGCGGGATGCAGGAACCAGGATTATCCGTTCAGCTCATTACCCGCAGGATCCTTCATTCATGGATGCATGTGATGAACTCGGGATGTTTATGATTGTCCCAACTCCTGGTTGGCAGTTCTGGAGCAAGGCACCGGAATTCGAACAACGTGTTATCAGCGATATCCGAAACATGGTGCGCCGCGATCGCAACCATCCATCTGTACTGCTTTGGGAACCCATCTTAAATGAAACCAATTATCCCGATTATTTTGCACAAAAAGCTCATCTGACTGTTCATGAAGAATATCCATTTCAGGGAGCCTATACTGCTTGCGATTTGGCATTTGAGGGAGGCTATACTACTTCCGATTTTAAAGGAAATGCATACTTTGATGTGGTCTATGCACACCCTTTCAAAGCAGACACATGGAATGATCCGAACTGGAAGCAAAACTATTCCAAATATCAAATTGATTTCAGTAAAATCAGTAAGAGTGTATTTACGCGTGAATGGGGAAATAATGTTGACGATTGGTCTGCACAAAATTCTGAAAACAGGGTAGCAAGGGGTTGGGGTGAACATGCACAGTTAATTCAGGCCATTCATTATGGTAGCCCACCCTATCTGATGGGCAGTTTTGAATCCATATACCGGGATCCGGATCAATATGTCGGAGGTGCATTATGGGAAGCATTCGATAATAACCGCGGTTATCATCCGGATCCTTTTTACGGTGGCATCATGGATAATTTCCGTCAGCCTAAATACTCCTATTATATGTTCATGAGTCAGCGCGATCCCAATATAAAACTGGAGAATGCTGAATCGGGTCCCATGATATACATTGCCAATGAACTCACGCCATTTTCCGAAAAGGATGTATATGTCTTTACTAATTGTGATGAGGTGCGATTAATTGTAATGGGAACTGACACACTCATACAAAAAGTGGATAAAATAAATTCAGCCATGCGACATCCGATGGTTGTATTTAAGGATGCCTTTAATTTTGCAACACTTATATCCATAATGAATAAAAATTGGCCTCCATCGGTTGTTGGTTTGGTAGCCGAAGGGCTGATCAATGGAAAAGTGGTGACTCGGGTAAACAGAACACCTGCCATGCGGCCAACTAAAATACAACTATCATTAGATTATCCTCAGCATCCTCTTGTAGCCGATGGTTCAGACTTTGTAACCGTGATAGCCTCGGTGACGGATGATGCGGGTGTAGTGAAACGTTTGAATGACTATAGTATACGTTTTGAAATTGAGGGTCAGGGACAAATAATCGGAGACGATGCAATTGGCGCAAACCCCGAGAAAGTTGAATGGGGTACCGCACCTGTCCTGATTCGTTCAACAACGAAGCCGGGGAAAATTAAAATCAAAGCATCTGTCCTTTATCAGGGAGTAAGTATGCCGATGGCTGGAGAGCTTGAAATTGAATCTGTTCAATCTGCAGATAAATTGATGTATCTTGAAGAACCAGCTGCTAATCAGGGACTTTCTTTGTCAGGCATTAAAACATCTGATGAACAAAAAAAACTGAAGAAGCTGCAGGAAGAAAATAAAAGCAAGGTTATTGAAGTTGGAAAACAACAGGAACAATTTGCAAAATAATATAAATTTCTTCAAAAAGGCGAGAAGTTAAAAGTAAAGATGGCTAAAAATGGTGGTTTCACGACAATCATTGATGACGCTTATTAATCTTTCAGTGATCAACGGAAATGTTCGCTAATTTGTGAATTACATTACTCTTAAAACTCAATATTAAATTCCGTAGGTGAGTATTCGCAATTGATGTATTTAGGTAATAAAATAAAATTACAAACCAAATAATAATTTAAAATTATGATGAAAAATTTCAAGGTAACGAATTCGTTACATATTGGGATAGCTTGTGCACAGATGTCAATTAGGCAAATAGCATTTTTTTTACTTTTTGCCGGAATTGTAGTTGGCGCCAAAGCTTCCACATTAAATGTGCGGGGTGTTTCTAAAGAAATGGATAAGTCTGCACAAGTCATTCCAGTTGAACCACTTTCTGAGGATTATGAGGTATGGATTAACGGAATAAAAGCAGTGGTTTATATCGCCAGGGTGCAGGATGCTCCATGGGCAAAAGCAACCACAAAGCTTGACTTTGGAGGTAATTATTCTTTTACGAGTTTTGATATAAGTGGACCCGTAGTAGTTAAAATTAGGTCATTGAAGAAATCCTTTCTAAACACAATATTACGTCCGGAAAAGTCTCAAGTTGAACAATTCGTTAAAAGCGAGAATGAAATTTCGTTTAAGATTGACAAGCCAATTAAACTGAGTATTGAGCCAGATGGTAAAAATGCCCCTTTACTATTATTTGCTAATCCCATAAATGATTTTGTCCCTGATAAATCCGATAAAAATGTAATTTATTTTGGACCTGGAATTCATAGACCCGATTCTGCACTAGTCAGAGTGAGGGATAATCAGATACTTTATCTCGCAGAAGGAGCCATTGTTAAAGCTGGTGTTATTCTTTCCGGAAATAATGCGAAGATATGTGGGCGTGGAATTTTAGATGGTAACGAATTTGTTTGGGGGAAGGGGGCCCGTCATATGGTAGATATCACAGGCAATAATGTTGTTGTTAAGGATATAATTATCAGGGGAGGGGCTGATTGGACAATGCCTGTTAGAAATTGCCATAATGTCGTAATCGATAATATAAAGATACTCGGTGGGCGTGCTCAGAATGACGATGGAATTAACCCATGCAATGCCCAGGATGTGTGGATAAAAAATTGTTTTATCAGAACTGATGATGATTGTATTGCTTTAAAAGGAATGCTAGATACTCCAAATACCAAAAATGTTGAACGGATCAAAGTTGAAAATTCAATTTTATGGAGTGACAGGGCAAGAGTCTTCCTGTTAGGGCATGAAAGCCGTGCTGAATATATGCGCGATATTGTTTTTAAGAACATCGATATAATTCATTTTGTAATGACTGCATTTCTTTTGGAGCCAGGAGAAAATATGAAAATGCAGAATGTGCTTTTTGAAAATTTCACTATTAATGGTGAAGGGCAGAAGGAACTTATAAGGTTAAAGCCTACAATTAATCAATATATGCATACACAGGTTCCCGGACATATAAATGATATTACCTTCAAGAACATAGTTGTAACAGGCAAAATTGCGGGTGATTATAGTATCGAGTTAGCCGGAGTTGATGATAAATACAGTGTATCCGGTGTTAATTTGTCCGGTATCTCAATTTTAGGGAACAAAATAAAAAAAGGAGATAAAAACCTGAAAATTGACAACTATGTTTATATGGTAACCATTAAGTAATTTAACGAAATAGTTGTTGTAATCTAGGTAGATATACTATATAAATTAAAAAAATATATGTAATGTATTGATTTATAACCATTGCTGTTCGATTATGAAAAGCGAGAGCGAGATAAAAAGCAAAAGGGAAGTCACCCAATTTGGATAACTTCCCTCGATAAAGTATTTTTGTTGTACCACCAATAAAAAACTATATGAGCAAAAATACAGAAATTAATTTAGTCGGACAGCCGATTTTCAAGCAAATTATAAATTTACTGGTAGTAATAAATATAACCGGCATAGTGAAGCGTCACGAAGCAGATCTTTATTACAAAACATATCCAGCGAACTTATTTATAAAATGATTAAATATTCATAACCCGGATATTCAATATAACAATTAAAAAACAACTGCAAACACATGAAAAAAGCATTTTTATTCATAGCACTTTTCTTCGGAACTTATTTATCGGGAGTATGCCAGGTAAAAATGGTAGAAACCGAAATAACAATTCCTACTTATGCCTTAGGTGACCCGGATCCTGATCCTATCTTTTATGTTTCAACTAATAGCCAGGGTGCACAAAAAAGAGTATATCCTTATCCAATGCTTGACAAACTTACCGACATAAAAGCTGATAAGAAATATAAAGCGCTGGTACTTGAAAACGAATATGTAAAGCTCGTGGTATTGCCAGAATTGGGTGGACGTATTTATATGGCCTACGACAAAACAAACGATTATAATTTCTTTTATTACAACCAGGTTATCAAACCTTCCTTAATTGGCATGAACGGTGCCTGGATATCGGGTGGTGTTGAATGGAACATACCTCACCATCACAGGGTTTCTACCTTTATGCCAGTCGATTATAAGTTAGTAGCTAATGCCGACAGCAGCAAGTCTATTTGGGTAGGCGAGTTTGAAAAACGTCAAGGCATGAAATGGTCGGTTGGGTTGACGCTTTATTCAAACAAATCGTATATCCAGACAAACATCAAGCTCTTTAATGTAACTCCCGTCATTCAATCGTTACTGATTTGGGCTAATCTGGCTGTACAGGTAAACGAAAATTACCAGGTTGTTTTTCCGCCCGATTGTAACAGGGCAGTCTTTCATGCAAAAGTGCAGTTTACCGACTGGCCGGTTTCACATCAGGTATACCAGGGTGTCGATTACACAAAAGGGGTAGATGTCAGTTGGTGGAAAAACACAGCACAACCAAGTTCTTATTTTTGTTGGGGTAGTAAAATGGACTTTAATGCAGGTATCGACCATGGTAAGAAATCGGGCACCGTATTAATTGCTGATCATTATACTTCTCCCGGTAAAAAAATGTGGAACTGGGGCAATAATGATGTTTCGCGTCTTTGGGATAAAATCCTGACCGATAAAGATGGTCCGTATATAGAACTTATGATGGGTTCCTACTCCGATAATCAACCTGATTATAGTTGGGTCGATCCTTATGATACCAAACAGTCTGAGATGTTTTATTATCCTGTCAAAAATTTATCGTCAGTGAAGAATGCCAATAAAAATATAGCTTTAAATACAGAACTGACTGATGGGAAACTTAAAATTGAAGTAAATGCCACTTCAACCTATGCCATCAAGCTATTGGTTACTGCCGGGGGCAAGGAACTTAAGACATTAAATTTTGCCATTGACCCAAAAACACCTTATGCAACGGAAGTAATTGTCGATAAAAGTATTAAATACGAAGATATTAAAGTCAGTGTAATGGATACTGCCGGCAAGGAGTTGCTTGCATTTCAGCAGCCAAAGGTAAACAATGAGCCTATGCCTACAACATTTACCGAACCAAAGGATCCGAAGGATATACCATCTATCGATGATTTGTTCGCTATCGGGTTACGCCTGGAACAATTCCATAATTCGAAATACAATCCCCTGGTATATTATGAGGAGGTGTATAACCGCGATTCAACCTATATTTTAAACAACACCCAGTTGGGCATTTATTGGTTGAAACAATATGATACCGCCAAAGCAGAAAAATATCTGAGGGCAGCATACAACACCGTAACGGCACGTTATACGAAACCTAAGTACAGCGAACCTGTCTATTATCTTGGAGTATGTTTAATGCAGCAGGGACGTTATGCCGAAGCCTACGACCTGTTGCAGCAAGCCGCTTGGAGTTTGCAATGGTCATCAGCTGCTTATTATCTGAGTGCACAAATAGATTGTTTGAATGGAAATTACGACAAAGCACTTGTCAATATCAGAAAGTCCATAGCTACTAATAACAATAACATTGATGCGCTGAACCTACAATGCCTGATTTATTTCAAAACCGGCAATTCAGTTGAATTAGCTAAAGCAATGGTTGCATCCGAAAATATGGATAAAATAAACTTTATCACTTCATTCATAAAGTTTGCTTCCAATGAGGCTACTACTAACGGTAGCGAATCAGCACTGTTGAATTTATTACGCTACGAACCCGATAATTACCTGGAAAACGCATCACGCTTTAGTCAGGCCGGTTGTTATGATGAGGCCATTACGTTACTTACATTAGCCGTAAAATCAAGCAATGTCAGGTTAAACAGTAATCCCATGATTTGGTATTACCTGGCCTATAATTATGCTCAGAAAAAAGACAATGCAAATGCGAACCTATCTATCGCTAAAGCATCGGGTCTGCCTGTCCTCAATTGTTTCCCACACGGAACTGCTTCCATTACAGTGCTAAGCAAAGTGCTGGAACTAAATTCAACCGATGCCACTGCCAACTATCTGCTGGGGTCTATTTATTGCGATACCCGTCCTGAACTGGCCTTATCACTTTGGTTAAAAGCTGCCGGAACAAATACAAAGTCAGCTGTACTGTACCGGAATATCGCTTTTGTGTATGCCAATTATAAAAAAGATATCACACATGCCATTGAAAACATAGACAAAGCAATTGCACTAAATCCAAACGATCCGTTATACCTGGAAGAGGCCGACTATTACTATGGTTTTGCCAAACTGACTGTGGAAAAAAGATTAAAGCTTTTTACAGCACATAAAAACACAACAACGTTATCCGATGGCGCAACAAGCAGATACGTAGCACTATTAAACTATACCGGGAAACTGAATGAGGCTATTGATATTTTGCAGAACAGACATTTCCATGCGTACGAGAGTACTTCGAATAATTATCATACGTTATGGACAGATGCTTTTGTGTTGAGAGGGATTGAATCTCTCAGGCATAAAAAATATACTCAAGCCATTGCCGATTTCAATCATGTATCCCTGTTCCCTGATAACCTGGAAATTGTACAGGATGCCAATTCAGAAATTGCATTGTATTATTTAGGGCTCGCTTATAAGATGTCGGGAGATTTACAAAAAGCTAATGAGTATTTTACTAAATCAGCCGGTATCACCGAAAAAGGCACCTGGGCAGGCGAACTGTCACCTGACGTAATGTACTCCAAATATCTGTCTTGCCTCGAAACAGGAAACAAAACAAAAGCCGGTGAATATCTGGCTGGAATGACGAATCTGCTGAAAACTTTCAAGAACAAGAATGTGAATTCTTCAACTTATGCCGTCTCTGTCGACTACTATAGTACACAGGAAGCAGAAAAAGCAACTAACGAATACCTGGCTGCGTTGGTAAGTTTAGCTAACGGCAATAAAACAAATGCCGAAGTACATTACAAAGCAGCTAAGGATATTTATCCTTTCATGATCAGGTTGTTTATGAAGAATTAATCTAGATGACGCCATATGTAGTAAAATCTAACAAAAACATCTGAACTTTTAATGAAATATAATGACTAACACACAATCTTTATACAAATGTAACACCTTATTTATTCCAGTACTTATAGTTGGTGTATTATTTTTCGTGATTGGTTTTGATGTAGGAATAAGTGGATTCTTGACCCCTTATCAAAAAGATGCCCTACATCTTACAGTTACTCAATCTTATTTGGTAACAACGGCAATTTTCTCTGCTTTTGTCATTTTTGGGCTCCCACCGGTTTGGTAATTAAAAAGGATGACTATAAAAAGAGTATCTTTTTCTCATTGTTGATTTTGGCTATTGGAATGGTATTGTTTGTTCCAACAGCTAATATGGCAATCTTCCCAATTTTTCTATTGGCACTTTTCATTGGAGAAATTGGAAAACAGATTCCCGTTTCCAACAGCAAACGGATGCTTTTCCTACATGCATATGCCCCTGCAAGTTTTGTGCTGGAGTGAAAGAATATTAATTGTAATTACATTTTTTACCTCATTAATTAAATAATTAAATAATTGAATAGTATGATTTTAAGGAAATTGTGTATAAGCATTTTTGCCTTAATACTTGTTATAAAAAGTTTTCCGTTGTTTGCCCAGGAAATCCCTTATTCTGTGCCAACACATCCATGGGCAGACAGTTTAGGTAACCACAGGGCAATAATTCAGGTAGATAAAAACGCTGATGCTGTTGAAGTAAAAATTGATTGGCGGAGAAGGGATAATGATGCCGATAAAAAAGCAATCATTATTACCGATGAAAACGGAAAACCGGTTGATAATATTTTTAGAACAAATATCAACAGGGAACAGGGTGATTTTGTTTTTCAACCCAATAATGGTACAGGTATATATTATGTGTATTACATGCCCTACAAGGGGGAAAAAAATAGCGGAGGGTGGGAAGGGAATTACCTGAAAACTGAAAACGGACCAAAAAAAGAATGGGTGAATAAAAACTCACTTAAGGCTTCTCCGGATGTACAAAGTAATTTAGAGAAAGCTACATTGGTTAAAATTGAATCGCGTACTGCTTTTGACAGTTTTTATCCAATGGAAGTTTGCGCTAAGGCGGAAGAGGTAAAAGAACTAAACAGACAGTCAACAGAAAATTACCTGCTATTTCCGGAAGACAGAAAATATCCTATACGAATGACAACAGATTTGCCTTTCCGCTGGATAGAGAATAAACTTACAAAAGAGTTTAAAGGTAAAGCCATGCGCAATGAATATTACGCTTTCCAGGTGGGTGTGTATGCGGCTAAGAAAAATTTGGAAGATGTAACTGTTTCGTACAGCGGTAGCAATAAAGTTACCTGTTTCAATACAGGTGGAATTGATTTTGAAGGCAAACCCTTTACCAAAAAAATAGATGTGTCAAAGGGTAAAGTACAGGCTTTGTGGTTTGGAGTAGATATTGATAAAAAACAGCATCCCGGAATTTATTCGTTTACCGTTACCATCTCTCCCAAAAATGAAAAGCCTCAAAGAATAAAAGTTACACTTTCTATCGAAGATAAGGTTCTTGAAGCCCGTGGCGACAGCCAACCCTGGCGTCATTCAAGGTTGCGATGGTTAAACTCAACCTTGGGTATTAATGATGAGGTGGTGGCTCCATATACAGCCTTGGAGGTAAAAGGTAAATCCATCAGCTGTTTGATGCGGGAGGTAAAGCTTAACGGGCTGGGTTTACCGCTGTTGATTGAAGCTAATAATAAGCCAGTGTTGAATGCCCCTATCCGGTTTTTGGTTGAAACAAATAAAGGCATTGAAATTGTTAAGACTCTGTCATTCCAATATACAAAACAAACCGCAGGGAAAGTTTCGTGGGTGGCAGAAGCAGCAAATGATATTATTTCAATGACATGCAATGGAGAAATGGAATTTGATGGCACAGTTGATTACGATATAAAGGTGAAGGCCAAAACAGGTGTACAAGTCAAGAATATACGCCTTGAAATACCAGTGGTAAAACAAACCGCTCAATACTTTATGGGAATGGGATTGCCTGGAAGTTATTGCCCACCATCATATAGTTGGAAATGGGAAGGCCCGCAGGATTCCTATTGGATAGGTTCTGTAGATGCCGGATTGCATTGCGAACTGCGAGGAGCTACTTATTCGGGTCCCTTACTGAATTTGTATCATCCTGCTCCGCCACCGAGTTGGTATAATGCCAACAAGGGAGGCTTCACAATTCAATCATCCGACAATGAAGTGCTTACTACTACCTATTCGGGTGAAAGAAAATTGAATGCCGGAGACGAAATAAATTTTCAGTTTAGGTTACTGATTACTCCTGTAAAAAAGTTGAATACGGAAGACCAGTTTACAACCCGTTATTATCATAATGGCAATCACCTGCCTGCACCACAAATGGAAGATCTAAAATCGGGCATTAAAGTTATCAATGTACATCACGCCAGTCCGATTAATCCTTACATCAACTATCCATTTGTAGCCGTTGATAGCATGAAAAACTTTGTCAACAAATGGCATAAATACGGCTTAAAAGTGAAGATTTATTATACAATCCGCGAATTAACCAATCAGGTTGCCGAAATCTGGGCTTTGCGCAGTTTGGGTACCGAGATTTTAGGTGGTGGATCAGGTGGCGGATACCCTTGGCTTCAGGAACATTATGTCGACAATTACGGAGTTCAGTGGTTTACCCCGATTATCGGTTACGAAGCGTGTGATGCGGCTGTAATTACCAGTGGACAATCGAGATGGAACAATTATTATATTGAAGGGCTGCGTTGGCTGATAAAGAATGTTGATATAGATGGACTGTACCTGGATGATGTTTCCTTTGACCGTTCGATATTGAAGCGCATGCGCAAAGTAATGGATGCTGTGAAACCTGGTTGTCTGCTTGATTTACATTCTAATACATTCTTTTCTATAGGACCGGCTAATCAATACGCCGAATATTTTCCTTACATCAATAAACTTTGGTTTGGCGAAGGTTTTATGTACGATAAAATGCCGCCTGATAACTGGATGGTAGAAACTTCGGGTATTCCTTTTGGCTTAATGGGTGATATGCTTCAAGGAGGAGGTAATCCCTGGAGGGGTATGGTTTACGGGATGACCGCTCGTTTACCTTGGAATACCGAAGGGGTAACCTGTGATCCGCGTTCTATCTGGAAAATATGGGACGAATTTGGTATTGAATCTGCTAAAATGATTGGGTATTGGGAAAAAGAATGTCCTGTTAAGACAAGTCATCCCGACATTCATGCAACCATCTATCAAAAAGAGGGGAGATCATTGATTTCGGTCGCAAGTTGGGCAGAACAACCAATTAAGTTTTTATTTCAGATTGATTGGAAAGCACTTGGAATCGATCCAAAGAAAGCAATTCTGGTTGCTCCAGATATAAATGGTTTTCAGAAATTTGCAAGTTTCAATCCTGGGGATTCTATTACGATTGAACCTAAGAAAGGATGGTTATTCTATATCCAGGAAAAAAATAAATAATATGAAGAAAATATTTTTGTGGCTGATTCTATCAATTTGTACAGTAAATTCAAATCAGCTTATTGCCCAAACGGCACAAATATCTAAAAGACAAATTCCGTTGCAGACTTATCCTTTTTCGGACATTAACCCAGTGCCTGAATTTGGGAAAATTTTCCCTTATTTCCGGTTTGACGGCTATTCTGATAAGGGAGCCATACACGACTGGAAAATGGTTGAGATGGAAAACGATTATATAAAACTTTGGATTACACCCGGGATTGGTGGTAAAATCTGGGGTGCTATCGAAAAGTCGACCGGAAAAGAATTCATCTATTATAACCATGCGGTAAAATTCAGGGATGTGGCTATGCGTGGTCCCTGGACTTCCGGAGGGATTGAGATAAATTTTGGGGTGATTTATAATCCAGATATTAAACAGCCCGATAAGCGAACAGTGGATAGCGCTGTAGATAAAATCGAGTAGGAGAAACGGGATTAATTCCCGTTTCGTCCTCTCACACCACCGTACGTACCGTTCGGTATACGGCGGTTCCTTGATTTACGTCATTGACATGACCGATAACAGTCAGAAAGAAAAGTATAACCAGCCTGCCTGAGGCGATCAGTAGTAATGGATGTTTGCAGAATGGGGCTTTTGGCTATACGCCAATAGCCCTTTCTAGTATTGGCAAACATCCAAGCCCTACGTTTATCCAAACCGATTTTCACAAGGTTACGGAAGCGGGATTTTACCCGTTTCCATTGTTTCCGGATGACCATGCGAATGCGGCGGCGGAGCCATTTGTCCGTCTCTTCCAGGCAACCTTTCATATCTGCAAGCTTAAAGTAATTTACCCAGCCAGTTATGAACTGCCTGAGTTTCTCCTTACGCTTTTCATAACCCCAACCGTTGCTCCTTGATGTGAGCAATCGTAGATGCTCTTTCATTTTGGATAGACTCCTAGGGTGGATACGAAGGTGACCCTTTTTCCTGTACACATAAAAGGAATAGCCCAAGAATTTGATGTTCTTGACATAGGCCACAACCGTCTTGTCCCTGTTCACTTTAAGGAACAGTTTCTGTTCGATGTACGGGATAATGTTTGAAAGTGTACGTTCGGCGCTGCGTTTGCTTTTGCAAAAGATTACGCAGTCGTCCGCGTAACGGACAAAGCGGTGTCCACGACGTTCCAGCTCCTTATCCAATTCGTTGAGCATGATGTTGCTCAACAACGGGCTTAGAGGGCCGCCCTGAGGGACACCGACTTCCGTCTCCTCGAACTTGTTGCGTACAACCACCCCAGCCATCAAATACTTATGAATGAGGGATATCACCCGACCGTCCTTGATGGTTCTTGACAACACTTCCACCAGTTTACTCTGGTTGACAGTGTCGAAGAAACGCTCCAAGTCCATGTCAATGGTATATCTATATCCATCATCAATGTACGTTTGGCATTTGCGCAGCGCCTGATGGGCACTACGTCTGGGGCGAAAGCCGTAGCTGGTTTCGCTGAACTGATTTTCAAACATGGGGGAAAGGACTTGCGTAATGGACTGTTGGATGAACCGATCCACCACGGTGGGGATACCCAACAGCCTTTTCTTTCCGTTGTCTTTGGGAATTTCCACCCGCCTCACAGGATTCGGACGGTAGCTCCCATTCAGTATGGACTCTAGAAGTTCATCCTTGTGGGCGGTGAGATATGGCAGAAGTTCATCTGTTCCCATCCCGTCAACGCCACCTGCACCGTTGTTGCTCTTCACACGGCGGTAGGCCTTGTTCAGATTCTCGGGTGACAGGATTTGCTCCAGAATACCATGCTGCGGTTTGTCGACATTAGTGAAGTTGTTTTCAGTTATCCGCATGTAGGTCTGCCCTCCAACATATCCTTCGGGTTCCGCCCTATCCTTCCGTTGGCAGGTATCTTTCGATATTTTCTGCATTCGTTCCTTCATTAGGTAACTTTCATTTACTTTCACTTCTCAAGGTTCAACCCTTCCCACGACAGTCGACTGTCATGGTACTATGGTATCGGCTGACTTCTCACAGCAATGGTTGGCAACTGCCAGCCCCCATAACAGACTTGCACCGTCGAGTGACGCGCCATGCGTGGCGCACAACAAAAAAGAAGCTGTCTCGCAAAGGACAGCTTCTTAATTCATTAGTCAGACTCCCACCTTATTGGTGGTATACCTGCATTATTCCTGAACAATCTGTATTTGTTGATCTTCTTCAGGTATCGTGATGTTCTTGACTTTTTCCAGACATGGAACCCATAAAATGATATTTCAACGGGTATTTCGGGTTGGTGATATCGCTATACTGATAATCCAATTTTAAGGTCAAATCCGAAATCTGATTGTATGGAAGCACATCATCCATCCTTTTTTGGATAGAGTATGAACCACTTTTCTGAGTGAACTTTATAGTGGGGTCATCAGCAGTAAGAGTGACAGTACTGTCCGCATTAAATTGTGCCTTGATTTTGTACTTGGCACGGTCAAAAGCTTGTTCTTCTATTACACCGGCAAAAAAGAAAATGGTGTTTTCATCAACAACTCTAGCTTCACGAGTACTAACAACAAGAGGAGGCGGTGCAGTTTGTCCTTGTGGTACAGGATTCATGTCATAAACCTGTCCCTGCAGAGCAGAATAAACACCGGAGAAATCATTGAACGGAATAATTCTCATCAAGGTCTTTCTGTAATGCTTATGAAGATTTGGACCGAACTTAGATGTAGAAACAACGTTCAACGGTAAAATATATTTGTTGATCATGTCGATACCGGAAAGCTTGAAGTTCATGTTCACATAGCCTTGGTTTGAGCCGGCCTGAATAGTGGTCGTCATAGACGGAAACTCATAGAATGCAGAATCCATTAGTGTAAAATACAAGTCGTCCCTGTATCTGAACCTGTCAAAGTTCAGACTGGCCATAGTATCCGGATCCAATGCGATGCTCACATCAAAAGAGGTCTTGTTTTCAGTGGAACCACTCAGAATAACAGGAATGTTGTAATTTATTACACCCCCACTGGAGCTGTATTTAATATTCACATTCACCATGTTGTTGTTGACAAATGAAACGGTATTTTCGTACTGTTCCGTAGTCCATTCCTCGTTGCAAGAGCATAAAAACAGGCTGGCAATAAAACCCAGCATAAATACATATTTTTTTCTCATGGTATTTTTAATAGTAATAAGTCCAACCTGGATTTTGGGTTAATTTCTTGTTTCTTTTCAATTCGCTTTGTGAAATCGGCCAAAAATACATCTTTTTAGCAAAAATCGTTGGCAGTGAAGAAATGACAACAGGTTCATAGAACAAATCTCGTTGTGCTTTGGTCATGTTCATGTTGCAGCCCCAAACTGGAGTAGCTTCTTCAACCGGAGCGTCTTTCCAACGTCTCAGATCATAATAGCGATGATTTTCAGCAAAAAGTTCGATTTCTCTTTCACGCTTCAACGCTTTTCTGAATAGATCGGCATTGGCATAAATCGATGCATCGAAATCGGGAACTCCACCTCTGATACGAATCGGGGAAATGGCATTGCTCATTTCAGCCACATCTCTTCCTACGGTGATACTACCTTCGCCTGTGTAGTTTGCAACGGTATATGATTTGGTCAGCTCATTCAGGGCTTCAGCATAGATCAACAACACTTCAGCATATCGGATGGCCGGTTCTGCCTTTGGAACAACTCCACCTCCTATCAACCATGAATCGATCGGATTGACATATTTCTTGATACCAATACCTGTTCTGATGTGAAAAGCAGGAGATGAAGCCTGTTTACCGTCTGATTCGCCTCGGTAGTAGAATGTTTGTGTGAACTTTTTACCGATGTCAGCGTCCTTTGCGCTGGTGTTGTCCCAGATGCTGCCATTGTATGCTACGGATGCGTAGAAACGGGGTTCCCTGTTGGCATACTGCAACGATACGTTGGCAGGAAGTGGGAGATTACTGGTGTTGTTCGCTGTGTATCCACTCACACGAGGATTTGTCGGAACATCGGATCCATCATTCATATAGTAGGCATCGCAATGTTTCAAGGTGATACCGTGGGTATTCCAACCTTTCAGAGTATATGGCATTTGGTGAAGCACCATCATGTCGATACCTTCGTTTGGCTGGTTGAAACCTCTGGTAAAAATCAACTCAGGGTTGGCGGCTGGTCCTACTGCACCGTTGAAAAGTTGTCTGTAAGACTCAAACGGATCGATATCCTTCCAACCTGCCGGAAAGTTATTTTCGGAATAGACTGCATGGTAGGGAGGTATAATCGTTTTGGGCTGACTGAGGCTTTGAGTCGTATCTGTAAAAGCTACAGTAAAAAGATGATAGACCCCAAGATCCATAACCTCTTTGGCAGCTACGGCTGCTCTGGCCCATTTGGATTCATCGTAGGTTTGTGCAATCAGGTTCCTTCCCTGATCATCAACAAGATCCGACATTTCGGTATTGCCGTTAAACAAAGGACTGGCTGCATATATATATACTTTTGCCCTGGCTGCAAGTGCAGCACCTCGAGTTGGTCGAGTAATGTACCTGGCAGATCTGTTCAAGGGTAAATCCTTAGCCGCAATAGCCAGTTCACCGGTGATGAAATCCACACATTCGTCGTACGAATTTCTGGCAACGGCTAACGCATTGTAGTCTGCGGTATAATCAATACCCTCTACAGGCAGGATGGGTACAGGACCGTATTTCCGAATCAGCAACCAGTAAAAATAGGCTCTCAGAAACCTTGCTTGTGCTTTGGTATCTTTGATTTCACTTTGGCTCATCTGCCTGTTCATATCAATATTATCTATGAAGGTAGATGCATCGCGAATGCCTTGATAACAGGAAGCCCAGGAACCTTGTTTATTGTTTTCAGTGTAGGTGCCGTTTTTATAAACGGTGTATTCGTCACCGCCTGGTCTGTCACCATAGAACATGTCATCGGAAATGTAATTGAATGGGGTATTACCCTTACTGGCTACGTCAGCATTTTCGCCCTGAAGTTGAGAATATACACCGGCCAGCCATTGGTCGGAGTAATCCTTTTTTGTAAATACACTGTCGACATTCAGTCTATCCTTGAAGAAATGCTCCATGTCCAGATAACCGGCACATGATCCAAAAGACAACAACATGCCAGACAATATTGAAACAAATATAATTTTTTTCATATTACTGTAGTTCATTCATTTTTAAATATTAAATGTCAAGCCAAGGGTCACCATTTTCATAGGAGGATAAGTCATACCATTGCCGCTACCCAGTTCCGGATCCCATATTTTTAATTTATCCCATAATAACAGGTTGTTGCCTATCAGGTAAAACCTGACGTTGTTCATATTAAACTTTGAAGAAATTCTTTGAGGGATTGAATAGCCCATTTCCAGTGTTTTCAGACGAAGGTATGATCCGTCTCTCAACCAGAAAGTTGATTCTCTGTAGTTGTTGCTGTTTCCTCCGTAGCTTAGACGAGGGAACATGGCCTTCGTATTTTCTGTTGCAGGATCACCGGAAATAGATCTGGAAATCCACCTGTTGGCAGGATTAGAAACGGCAGTCAGGATATTGCCCCAGGCTCCTTCCGAGAAAGGATATACACCAGGTCCGCTTATGAAATAGGCAGACTTACCGGATCCCTGAAAGTGGATGTTGAAGTCAAAATTCGTCCAACGCAGGGACATACCTAAACCGTATACCAAACTAGGTTCACGCGTTGCGCCAATGGCAACTCTATCGTCGTCGTTGATGATACCGTCGCCGTTTACGTCCTTATATTTGATGTCACCCGGCAGATATTCTCCATAAGTTTGTTTCGGACTATTTCTGATTTCTTCGTAGTCTTTGAACAAACCTTCCGAAACAAGTCCTTTTGCTTGATTATAGCGGTAACCTTTGGTCATCCTGTAAGGTAAGGATACTTCCTCTTCGTCATATTTCAGTACCTGGTTTTTGGCATACGTGATGTTACCGCGCAGAGTGAAGTCAAATGCATCGATTTTTTTGTGTAAATTAAATTGGGAGTCAAAACCTCTGGATTGCATCTTACCTACATTTGCAAAAGGGGTACTGGTCAAACCAACCATAACCGGCAAATAGCTTCTTCTCATATAAATGTTATCACGGGTATCCTGGAATACATCGAGAGAACCGGAAAAGAGACCGTTCAGAATACTGACGTCAAGACCGATGTTGTGCTTTTTGGCTACTTCCCAAGACAGATTATCAGATGCTACCTGTTCAAAATGAAGTCCATTGTAATTATTGGTGTTGTTGATGTCACCGAAATTCCAACCACCGATTCCATTGGCAGAAATGGTGCTGAGGTAGGGGAAACGTGTGCCAACGTTGTCGTTGCCCACTTCACCGTATGAGTAGCGAAGTTTAAATTGTGACAACCAGGGAGCTGCATCGCTGACAAATTTTTCCTGAGCAATGTTCCAACCGAACGAGACAGCCGGGAAGAAACCAAATTGGCTACCTTTCTTGAAGTTTTCCGAACCGGTATAACCGAAGTTGAATTCAGCCAGGTAACGATCGTCGTAGCCATAGGTGACACGACCGGATGTTCCAAGGTTTCTTTGGGCAATTCCGCTGATAATATCCGTAGAGGTAAGTGATGTAGTACGGTTTTCGTTTTGGAAAGCTTTCAGCAAAGCACCAACTCTATGTTTTTGATTGATTAATTTGTCGTAGGAAAGGATGGCTTCCATGTAGTAGGTTCTGTATCCGTATGCGCTGGATGTTTGGTACATCAGGGATTCGGTTGAGATTCTCTTCATGATCAGGTTTCCATCTCTGTCTCTTCTTCTTTCAATGTTGTATTGTTCCGGCCATTTCAGACGGTCAATGTTGTTTTCGTTTCTGGTGTCATAAGCAACCATAGCCCTGAATTTCAAACCATCGGTAATGAATTTCAGGTTTTGGTCCAGGTTTATGTTTGTTTGGGCCACATTTTTCCAATATTCCCTGTATCCGGTCTGAGTAGCCAATACCCATGGATTGGTTTTGTTACCGGTTCCGGATGCCGGAACCAAACCATTGGAATAGAGGAATGGAATGGAGACAGGTGTCTGACCAACCAGTGAATACCAGATATCGTTTCTCAATCCTGGGAAATTCTGACTTTCAAGAAATCCCGAAACGCCAAGACTTACCAAAGTAGTTTTGGTTATATCCATATCTACATTTGCTCTGTAGTTCCAACGAGACATACTCGAATTGGTCTTATAATCTTTCATCGATTGGTCTGATTTGTACATTCCGTCTTCATTCTGGTAGCTACCTGAAACAAAGTAACGCGCTGTTGAACCACCACCACTCATGTTAATGGTTGCACGGTCAGAGCTGGAACCATTTTTGAGCATGACATCTTGCCAGTTGATGTTGGGATATAAATCGGGATCCAGTCCTTTCTTGAAAAGGTCCAATTCAATCGGGGTATAGAGTGGTTCCTGATTTCTGGTGATCTTAGCTTCGTTGGCCAGTGTTGCGTAGGTAGTACCGTCAACAAATTCCGGCAGACGTGTAAACGTTTTATAACCATATTCGGCTTTACCACTGATATTCACTTTACCGGCTTCCCCTTTTTTAGTGGTGATGAGCACGACACCGTTTGCACCCTTGGAACCGTAAATAGCCGTTGCAGATGCATCTTTCAAGATAGAAAAGGATTCAATATCCTCAATATTGACTTCGTTGAAAGGACGTTCTACACCATCAACAAGGATAAGAGCAGCTTTATTGGCACCGAAAGTGGATATACCTCGAATCCAGAATTCAGAATTGTTGCTGCCGGGTTCACCGGATGTCTGCATAGCGATAATACCCGCTACGTTTCCGGCCAGGGCGTTTGTGATGTTTGCAGTCGGAATGTTCAGGGACTTGATGTTTACCGTAGTGATAGCACCTGTAACTGTCGCTTTCCTTTGAACACCGGCTCCTGTAATCACTATTTCTGAAAGTACACTTTTACTGTTTTCATTCAGGATAACGTTGATGACAGTCTTTTCCTTAACCGGTATTTCCTGTTTTTCAAAACCAACATAATTGAAAATCAGGATATTATAAGCGTTGGCTTTGATCTTGTATTTACCGTTTTCATCGGAAACTGTACCCATGCCGCTTCGGTCCTTCACTACTACGCTGACACCAATCAGCGGCTGATTGTTCTTATCAGTAATTAAACCAGTAATTTCTGCATCCGTATTTTGAGCGAAAAGGCTGATTGAACTTACAAATAAGAGCAATATGATAGTTATGTATTTTTTCATTTTTAATATCATTTTAAATTACTCAATGGTAATCATTCTTATGCGGGAATTACCTTCATCCGCGATGTAGAAAGTTTTTGTTTCTTTATCATAAGCAATGCCTCGCGGATATTTGAACTGAGCATCTCTCAAAGCACCGTCTGAATAACCGGGCGTTTGAGGTCTTCCTGCAAAAGTGGTGACAATACCCTTCGGGGTAATTTTACGGATACAATGGTTGTTGACATCACAAACATAGAAGTTGTCGTATTCATCGAATGCTCCCTGATGTGGATTGTCAAATCTGGCACCTGTACCAACTCCATCCTGCCATCCGGCAGTAGCTCTTAGACCACAGACAACGGAAGGAGCTTCGAGTTTTTTGGTATCCCTGTTGTACATGGATTTCATAATGTAATGTTTGTTTACACAGACCACATAGGCAAAATCACCGCTGGGTGCGAACTGAACGTTGAACTCCCATCCCACATCGTCAACGCGGTACATGGTCTCCGAAACGCGGGTCTTTTTGTTCCATTTGTACATGAAACCACGGTCGTATTCTGTATAAAAATAATCACCGGTCTGTGGGTGTACGTCTGATCCGTTGCATGTTTTGGAATTGATCAGCGAGGTCCATGTCGTGAAATTTGTCTGTTTGGTAAGAATCACCGTGCTGATACCTCCTGTATCCCATGTGTCGTTGGTTACATATAACGTATCCCAGGCCAGACTGAATGCAAGCGTTCTGGGGCGGACTACTCCGTTTCCCATCCTGAATTTTGTGGTGACTGTTCTGTTGTGTAAGTCGATGAAGCGTAAAGCGGAAGAATCTTCAAGCAAGTAAAGGTCCTTGTTTTGATCAAATTTCAACCAGTAGGGTTTATAATACTGTGCCGTAGCCAATGTACCATCTACGATGTCCGTCTTACCGTCCTTATCTGTCCATCCGGAAAGGGTGGAAACGGCTGGTTTAAAGATGTAATTGAATACTTTATCTGATATAACCTCTTTCATATCAGCTCCTTTTCCGATTTGTACAGTAACTAAACCGGTATCGGCTCTCACGGGAACAAGTACAAGCAGAGAACTGCCATCTGTTCCAATCAGCGGCGCTTTTTTGCCGTTAACAAAAACTTTTATGAGGGATGTATCAGATCCGAAATTTGAGCCATTAATGACCATTTGTGTGCTGACCCCACCACTGTCTGGCAAGAAACTGCTAAACTCAACCGGTTTAGTAGGGTCGTAAACTGGACGAGTACTTTTCCCATCATCCACGCAATGCGCGAAACAGATAATGGAGAAAAATAAAAGGAAGTACTTTGTAACTTTCATTTACTTAGTTTTAGGTTTAAGATTAATATGACTGTATGACTGAAAAAAAAATAATTACAAAAATAATTTAAACATCATCAGGGACAAGTTATAATTGTACCAAAAAAGGACAAAATTTAACCAAAGTACAGAAAAATTAATGTATTTTAGTTGGTATTAAAGGTTGTATGTATGATGTAATAAGTTGAATGTTAGCGAGATATAATACTCAATCGCTGATGCGGTCAAAAATCGATTTACCCGGTTTCCCAAAAAAGGCTTTTGTGTTTTTTTGCGAATATGCAACTATGTTCTAAATTTGTAGAATATTCAAAAGATTTCTATATCTTGTTCATTCCCTTTGAATATTATTCAATAGGTTTATCCAGACTCGATTTACTAACTTTTTCATGAAAAGAACAACCCTGACCTTATTTATAGTATGCTATGCTCTGATTGCAACAGCAACCAGACCTTTGTCCTTTATGAAATATCAGGTTGAAAATGGATTGTCACACAATACAGTATGGTGTATCCTTCAGGATAGTTTCGATTTCATGTGGTT
>Ga0209125_1001402_pt1 | contig 22770 bp, 21 predicted proteins | sample BarGraIncub1131A_FD_184503 | JGI IMG/M metagenome (GOLD analysis project Ga0209125, IMG submission 184503) | Arctic peat soil microbial communities from Barrow, Alaska - Barrow Graham LP Incubations 11-31A (SPAdes) (version 2) | ecosystem: Environmental > Terrestrial > Soil > Wetlands > Peat...
ATTGCCTTTTGTCGGTTGTTGATATTTCGGGCTTCAAAAAGTAGGCAATCCTTTTATGGTACTTTGTTATAATTTGAAAATGAGAAAATTTGGAATTTGTTTACTTACCTTAAATAGTGCTGGATGAAACTCTACATCAAAAATATGGTGAGTAATCGTTGCAAAATGATTGTGAAATCCGAACTCGAAGAATTTGGATTGCATTTCATTATTGTGGATTTGGGCGAGGTGGAAATTATGGAGAACATCTCTGAGGATCAATGCATCCTTCTAAATAAGAACCTTGAAAAGTCGGGTCTTGGATTGCTGGGAGATAAGAAAAGAGTACTGATCGAGAAAATCAAAAATATTATTGTGAATTTGGTTTATTATTAGGAACAACAGCCAAAGGTTAACCTTTCCGATTATTTAAGCGGAAAACTTAATTACGACTATACCTATTTAGCCAACCTTTTTTCTGAGAGTCAAAGTATAACCATTGAACATTTTTTTATCGATCACAAAATTGAAAGGGTCAAAGAACTCCTTATTTATGAAAAGAAATCCCTTACCGAGATTGCCTATCTGTTAAACTACAGTAGTGTCGCTCATTTGTCTAACCAGTTTAAGAAAATGACTGGATTAACTCCTTCTAATTACAAGAAACTAAGGCTTCAAAATGCGTAAAGCATTTATATTTTGTGACTACCTGAGCTCACCAATCGTCCTTCGGGATGCCCGCGGTAACGAATTCAGCACTTCAAACTCATCAGTTATAACCACAGTAGTCGAAGAAATGAAACGAACGCTTGATTCAAAGGTTCGAGAAGTTGAAACCTTAATCAACTTTTGAAAAATCGGGAGCTTTGCTCCCTTTTTTTGATCGCTGCTGTTCAATGTTTTAAGACAATATTTTTATTCACTTGATGCAAAACGGACGCACATTTTTAAATCAATGTAATCCGTATTAATCCGCGCAATTTTTTTTTATATCTATGTAATCCATTGCCTCCGGAGATCTCTCTCCTACAATTTTTCACCAAATGTATTGATCGCCAGATCGGAAAAGTCAAGGGCCGGAGGGTTGACCGTTCTGATATTCCGTAGTGTCACCCCCACGGCACTTCGTGCTCGGTCACTTTCTCTTTTGTGGTTTACCACCTCTGGTTGAAACTGACATTTGCCCTTGACAAGAATCCGCCTGGCTCAATTTCCACTGGTTCAAATTATGGCGAGCCAGATGCTTAAATAAATCCGGAAGGCACCGGTGAAAAATATGAAGATGGATAATTGGAATTTAATCAGCGTTTATACGACGAAACAGGCCGTTGCTGATGGCGTATTGATCCGGGTCGATGATTCCCAGTCAAAGGAAGCGGGGATCAAATATCCTGTTTACCTTTCCCTGGGAGTCTTTACAAAGTATGTTCAGGTTCCCGCCGGTTACGAGGATGAACAGGATAGTACAGGCCGCCTTTTTGATCTGCTGAACACATTCGTTTATGCTGCAAAAAGATGTTCCGGCAATTTCCTGGAATATCCCTTTGTCACGCATACCCCCGATGCTGATAACTGGGAACCAAACGAAATGTTTACCGGCGGTGACCGTACTTACAGGCTTGTAAAACTCAAAGCAACAATCGAAGGTCAGGATTTTGACGACCCATCGCCTGCCATATTCATCCTTAAACCACAGGAGGATTAACCATGACACGCACATTTAAACTCCAGCCAAAGTATGTTTCCAGGAAATATACACGTGACATTAAGGTTATTCCAAAACTGACCATCTCCGGTAACTGGCTTCAGAAAGCGGGTTTCCTGCCCAATGAAATCATCTATGTGAAGGTCGAAGACGGTCGCCTTGTCATCACCTCTTATCAGCCAACCGAATAATTAACAATGGCGTGCCAGTTGCCAATACAAGTCCCAAAGGCATGGGCAAATCCAATGACACAGTATGTTCACAAGTATTATCCTGAAATCACGTGCGAAACGGTTTCCACAACTTCCAGGGGATGGAAAGTACTGCAAAAAGATCCCAAACACAAGAAGAAACCCAAAGTTGCGTTTTATGACTTTATCGATTTCAGCGACAAAAAGGTTTTCTGGATTGCAAAAAAGGATTCCTGATTTATTCAACGGCGTGCCAGTTGCCAATATAAGTCCTAAAGGCATAGGCAAACTAAATGACTGAATTTCAGTTTCTTGAAAATCTTGAATTTTACCAGCGCCGGTTTGAAAAACATCACCACAAGTTTATCGTGGATTTAAACTTTTATATCCGGAATAATCGTGTTCATGATGGCGTGTTTTACAATACGGTCCTGAACTATTCTTTGAATATAACCTTAACAGCATCCTGGATTAAATTATTAAAAGATTTTAATTCAGATAAATACAATAATATTTTACGTTTTTCACCCGATTTCAATAATTCAACAGGCGTGCCAGGTGCCAAAATAAATCCGACGGGCAGCGGTAATAACGAATGAGCCAATACAAAAATGATCCAAGGATGATCACCGCTAAGTTTTCATCCAGTTGTTCCAAATGCAAAACAAAGCTTCTAAAGGGTACCAGCATCTATTACTGGCCTTCTTCAAGGGAAGTATTCTGTACCAAATGTGGGGAAGCTCCATACCGGCAGTTTCTTTCAAGTGCTGCAGATGAGGATGTCTACAACGGATGCGGTAATCCTTACGCATACTGATTAAAGAAGGGAAGAGTTTTCCCTTTTTTTACCGGAAAAACAATGAATAAAAAGCTTAGCGCTAAACATTTCCGATTCGCTCCCCAAAAGCCTTGAAAACATTTTTGGTTTTTCAGGGAATACCATCTCTTACAGCCGTTCCAATACCGGATTTCTAATCCTTTTTGCTTTTGATTGTTTCAGCTCCACAGTCTATTTGGAAGTCGGGGGTAAGTTGCACCAATTCCGGCTATTTTACCACCGTGTGACACTTTGAAGTCCTACCCAGCACTGAATGAATCATCCACGCAGAAAACCATTTGCGAATGCACTTCATCTTGTATTCCGACTCCAAATCAAAAGTTTTGGATGGTAAGAGATTTTTATAAAATTCTACGCTAAGTTAGCTCCCACTGCGGGTACCGCTCCGCTCTGTCAAGAACTTTCGCAGCATATCCTCCCTCCCGATGGTCAGTCCGGTATTCCACGGTTTCTTGACAGCCCCTCCATGGTCCGCTGATCACTTGCATATAATTTTTATCTAAAAATCAATACCATGAAAACTTTTAAGAAATTTTACATCGGAAAAGGAAAGCAAGTTGAAGGTCTGAACATTGCAAAATGCACATGTCGCCTGGAAGATCTCGAAAAATTCAGCTACGAATACGACGGCGTCAAATACGTCACATTCGAGGTGGCTAAAATGAAACAAGCCGATAATTTCGGTCGCGATTACACCCTCTATGTTTCCAAAAAGGAAGAATCTGAAGAAGCTGAAAGAGAATCAAAAAAAGCTTCCAAAAAGGCAAAGAAATCCAAAAGCGAATTGGAACCTGCCGGTAAAGAGGGTGAAGATCTTCCTTTCTAAAACCAAAAAAAGCCTTGTTTTCAAGGCTTTTTTTATGATCGTTACTTTCTCTATTTAACGATTGGCTAATTTTTCGCAGATATACGTGGAACATGATTTTACCGATGAATATTCTGCAAAAAGCTGTATTTAAATATTCTAAATTCTGTCTATGAAGCATCAAAATCCGAATTATTGGTGACAGTTTAACCAAGTGCATTGTGTTTTGTTATTTAATAGCTTTTTACTTTTAATTGTTATTTGAAATGCTTTTGTATCAATGTCTGTAGTTCATTTCTGTTAATTGGTTTTGTGATATAATCATTGCATCCCGCTTCAATTGCCTTTTCTCTGTCGCCAGATAGTCCAAAAGCTGTTTGAGCAATTATTACCACGCTGGGGTTAAATTGCCTGATTTCCCGGGTTGCTTCGTATCCGTTCATTACTGGCATTTTAATATCCATCAGAACCAAGTCGATGTCAGGATTATTGCGACAAATTTCAACTGCTTCGAATCCGTCCCTTGCACATAAAACTTCTTTACAAAACTTGTTGATTAAAATTTTAATGAGGAGTGAAGCTTCTTCAATGTCCTCAACAACTAATATTTTTATACGTTTAATTTGAGGCAACATTTCATCTGCAAAAATGGTGTTTTTAGCTACAATATCTTCTACCAGTTCAACTTGGTAAGGAATTGTGAAGTAAAATACAGAACCATGTCCTTCTGTGCTTTCAACCCAAATTTTGCCGCCAAGCATTTTGACATATGCTTTAGAGATCGATAACCCCAACCCAGCTCCCTGATAGGCTCTTTTGTCGCCGATGTCGGCCTGAATAAAACGTTCAAAGACTGCTTCCTGCCGTTCCTTGGGAATTCCTATTCCAGTGTCTTTTACGAAAAATTGTAGAAACGTACGATTATTGATAACTAAATTGCTATATCCAAATTCTATCGAACCGTCAAAACTATATTTAATGGCATTTTTAACGAGATTGATTAAAATTGCATATATCTTTTCTTTGTCAGTCGAAATGATTAATTCTTTTTCAGGAAAGCTGACGCTATAGGTAAGTTTCATCCCTTTACTTTCAACCTCTGCTTTAAAGAATTTATAGATATATTCGATTTGTTCGTTAATATTCGTATCCCCGATGTGAACCTCCATCAGTCCGGCTTCAATTTTCGAAATGTCGACAATCTGGTCGATAATATTGAGCATGCGGACTCCACTTTTTTCGATGATTTCAATGTATTCTTGCATTTCATCGCCTGATAAATTAGGCTCTTTTAGTAACCCTGCAAACCCCAGAATTCCATTCATGGGTGTGCGTATTTCGTGGCTCATGTTGGCCAGGAATGCAGATTTCAAACGTTCGCTTTCTTCTGCTTTCTCTTTTGCTGCAATCAATTCATCAAGCAACTGCTTCTTTGCAGTTATATCTTCTTTTATTCCTAAATAATGTGTTATGCTACCGAGATCGTCAAAAATGGGCGAAATGGTGGCATATTCCCAGTAGAGTTCACCGTTTTTCTTTTTGTTGTGTAATTCACCTTTCCAAACATTCCCCGATTTTATGGTTTGCCAGAGTTCGGCATATTCTTCTTTTGGTTTCTCGCCCGAACTGAATATACTTGATTTCTGTCCGAGCAGTTCTTCCTGTGTGTAACCTGTCAATTCAATCGTTATGGGGTTGACATATTCAATTATTCCCTCCGTATCAGTAATACATTCGGCATTGGGGCTTTGTTCTACGGCTCTGGAAAGTTTTCTCAATTCTTCTTCTGCCTTCCTTTGTTCAGTAATATTCAGGTTTATTACCTGAATATGTTTTGAACCATTCCACAAAACTTCTTTTCTCGAAACTTTTATATGGCGGATTTCCGCGTTTTTACATACAATACTTATCTCATAATCAAATATATCATGTCCATTTTTTCTTTTTTCTTTTCTTTCCTGATGTTGCGCATAACTTTTTGGAGTGTATCGATTTATTGCCGATGTATTTGTAAATTCTTCCAAACTGTTGAATTCATAAATATCAAGGAAGACTTTATTGGCATAAATTGTTTTTCCATCGACGGAAACAATACGTATGCCCAAAGGAGATTCTGAAATGGAACTATAGAAATTTTTCTCTGATTGGAGAATTGCTTGTTCCGTCCGTTTGAGTTCGGTAATGTCTGACATAGAAACGATACGTTGTTTGGTGGCGGATATCATACTGACATTAAGAATGACATCCCGTTTTTCTCCCTTTTTATTAATAAGTTTTGCTTCATATTTTTTTTGAGCTAAATCAGGATTTTGACTTCTAAGCTGGTGGTTCTTCATTATCTCCGGCAAACTCTCAGGAGCAAAATATTGATTCCAATTCTGTCCAATAATTTCAGTAGCAGTATGTCCCATAATAGAACAACACTCATTGTTTGCCATAAGGATAGTGGCATTCTCGTCACTAATAAATGTTGCTGTGCCGGTAGATTCAAAGATTTCATGATACTTAACTTCACTCTCCAGCAGCATTTCCTCCGCCTGCTTGCGTTCAGTGATATCTAAAATAGAAACGATACTTTGTTTGGTGCCGGATATCATACTGATATTAAGAATGACATCCCGTTTTTCTCCCTGTTTATTAAAAAGTTTTACTTCATGTTTTTTTGGAGCTAAATCTGGATTTTGACGTCTGAGGTGGTGGTTCTTCATTATCTCCTGCAAACTCTCAGGAGCAAAATATTGATCCCATTTCTGTCCAATAATTTCAGTAGGAGTATATCCCGTAATGGAATAACACTCCTTGTTTGCCATAAGGATAATGGTATTCTCGCCACCAATAAATGTTGCTGTGCCGGTAGATTCAAAGATTTCCTGATACTTAACTTCACTCTCCAGCAATGTCTCTTCCAATCTTTTGCGCTCGGTAATATTTGAGGCTATCCCATCAATTCGAATTAGTTTTCCGTTCGTGTCGAGGGTCGGTTTCATTTTTGCCTCAATCCATCGTATTTGTCCATCAGCATGAACTATCCTGTACTCATGATGAAGGTTCATCCCTGAAAATAGAACCGGATAGCCGGCATCAACGTTCGGTTTATCTTCCGGAACTATGATTTCATACCATAACATTGGATTATTGAAAAACGCTTCCTGGCAATAGCCGAAAACTGCTTCGTGTGCAATAGAAACCTGAAGCATTTTGTTATGAATCACATCTACCGAAAAAACAGCTAGGTCCAGATTGTTATGGAGATTTTGCAATTCACTATTAGCTTGTTTAAGCGCTTCTTCCGTCTGCTTGCGCGTAGTCACATCCACGATAAAACCCACGGCGCATTTTCGTCCATTGATAATGGTGGAATTATTAGAAATGTCAGCATAGAAAACCGTACCATCTTTTCTCAGACACGGAAGAGCGGAAGATATCACCTTCTCCCCTCGCATCAGAGACTCAAACTCGGACATCACTAAGTCCATTGAGTCTTTTGGGTGAAGATCTGTTATGGTCAACCGTAGGAACTCGTCATCTAAATATCCGAATAACCTGCAGCTGGCTGGATTAGAATATAAAAGCCGATGAGTTTCAACATCGGTAGCTAAGATGCCAAGTGCACTTCCCTCAAACAGCACACGGTACTTTTCTTCCGACTCTCTCAACGTTTTCTCCGCTTTCTTCCCCTCTTTTTGATTCGCTGCCCCTTCCAAAGCCTTCCGGACTGCAAAGGCAAGCCGACCCAACCTATCTTTAAATATATAATCGGTAGCTCCCTGTTTGAGCAATTCAACAGCTGTATCTTCATCAATTGTACCTGATACACAAATAAAAGGGACTTCGGGTTGCAGCTCCAGCGCCAATTTGAGTGCTGTGTGGACATCGAATCTGGGCAATTTGTAATCGGCAAGTATAATGTCATAGTTCCTGCCCTTTAAGAAAGAGAGGTACTCTTTTTCTCCTGCAGCAATGTCCATGTTAACCAGATAACCTGCATCTACAAGCATTTCATTTAAAAGTTCGGCGTCTTTCAACTCATCTTCAAGACACAAAACATTTAGCAAGTCTTTCGATTTCTCCATTTTTTTCATATTACGATCCTCCCTTCAGGTAGTAGTTCGTTTATAACTGCCCAAAAACTGCCTATTTGTTTCACGGCTTGAATAAACTGCTGGAAACTGACCGGTTTTACCACGTAAGCATTCACTCCCAATTCGTAGGTGTTGATTATATCTATTTCAGTGCGCGAAGAAGTAAGCACAACCACCGGAATTCTTTTTAATGCAGCGTCACTTCGAATGCTACGAAGTACCTCAATGCCATCCATACGTGGCATTTTAATATCGAGTAAAATCACACAGGGGTTGCCGGATTCGCGAAGCTTATACTTTCCTTCGTAGCGAAGATATTCCAAAGCTTCTACACCGTCTTTTACCACAACAACATTGTTGGCCAGGTTATTTTCTGCCATCGCTTCCAGCGTTAATTCTACATCTTTCGGATTGTCTTCTGCCAACAGAATTGTTCTTAATTCAACCATGATTAATCTTCCTTATTTTTAGGTAGTGAAAAATAAAATGTTGCCCCTTTGTCTGGTTCGGCTTCGGCCCAGGTGCGCCCTCCGTGCCTTAAAATAATACGGTGAACATTGGCAAGTCCAATGCCTGTTCCTTCAAATTCATCGTTAGTGTGCAAGCGTTGAAAAACGCCAAATAATTTTTGAGCATATTTCATATCGAAACCCACGCCATTGTCGCAAATAGAAAAGATAAATGCATCATTTTCATCGATAACGTTTATCTCAATAATGGTTTTTTCCCTGGTAAGGGTAAACTTAACCGCATTGCCTAACAAGTTCGACCAAACCAAATACAGCATGGCTTGGTCGCCATAAACATGAGGCAGTGAGGCAATGCGCCATTCGATATTCCGTTTGCGGTTCTCCTGTTTTATCGGTGCTAAAACTTTCTGAACAATGATATTCATGTCTAAGTCGGTTTGCCTCATTTCTTGTCGGCCGGTGCGTGAAAATTGCAGCAAATCGTCAATTAGCATACCCATCTGGCTGGCCGAATCGGCTATGTTATCTAAGTAATGCCTTGCTTTGTCAGGAAGGGGATCGTAAAAGCGGCTTAAAAGCAAGTCAACATACCCGTTTATGTGACGTAGCGGAGCGCGCAAATCATGAGAGACCGAATATGAAAACGCCTCAAGTTCTTTGTTAGCAATGATTAACTCAGCTGCCCGTTTTTCTTTCTCCCTGTTTTGAAAAACAAGTTCTTTGTTAGCGATGATTAACTCTGCTGCCCGTTTTTCTTTCTCTTTGCTTTGAAAGGCAAGCTCTTTGTCTGCGATGATAAGCTCTGCAGCCCGTTTCTTCTTCTTTTCTTTTTGAAAGACAAGCTCCTTGTCAGCAATAATTAATTCAGCAGAACGTTTTCCTTTCTCTTCGTTCTGAAAGGCAAGTTCTTTGTTCGCAAGGATTAATTCTGCGGCCCGTTTTTCTTTCTCATTATTTTGATAGGCAAGTTCTTTATTGGCAATGATAAGCTCAACTGCACGTTTTTCTTTCTCACCGTTTTGAAAGGCAAGTTCTTTATTGGCAATGACTAACTCTGCTGCCCGTTTTTCTTTCTCTTCGTTTTGAAAGAGAAGCTCTTTGTTGGCAATGATTAATTCTGCGGCCTGTTTTTCTTTTTCATCGTTCTGAAAGGCAAGTTCTTTATTGGCAAGGATTAACTCAGCAGCACGTTTCTCTTTCTCATCGTTTTGAAAGGCAAGTTCTTTGTTGGCAAGGATTAACTCAGCAGCACGTTTCTCTTTCTCATCGTTTTGAAAGACTAGTTCTTTGTTGGCAAGGATTAACTCTGCCGCACGTTTCTCTTTCTCTTCGTTCTGAAAGGCAAGTTCTATGTTCGCAAGGATTAACTCTTCCGCACGTTTCCCTTTTAATGCCTTTAAAGAATCAATCTCATAAAGTAATTCCGGAAACTCCTTTTGGAGTTCTTCCTTGGTCTTGTCCTGAATGTCCATAGCAAAGTTTGTTTTTAATGATGAACTTTCTGTTACCTCGTCTTTTTTAGCATTGTCTATAACTTTTCGCAGCTACACGCAGGGCGGGATTTAACCGATGAACTTTCTATGAAGTGCTGTTTTTCAAAATACTAATTTCCTGTCAACGAAGCACCACAACCCGACTTGCCGGGTAGCTTGCTGTTAAAGCCATGTGCTTCATTTTCAATGTTCAGAAAATAATCTAATTCCTTTTCAAGGCTCTTACTGTTTTAAATTATCAAAATCCTGTCAATTCTCTATACCTAATGGTAATGAAAAGTAAAATGTTGACCCGATTCCGACTTTACTGTCAACCCATATTTTTCCTCCATGTTTTTCTACAAATTTCTTACATATAATTACACCTAATCCGGTTCCTTTCTCGTTTTGAGTACCCGGTGTTGAATAATTTTCGTCGATCTGGAATATTCTATCAATTTTTTCTTGAGTCATTCCAACTCCGTTATCGTCTACCGAAACGATTATTTCTCCTTCCTTTTTTACAATTGGAATAATGATTTCTCCATTAAGATGAGTAAATTTTATTGCGTTCGAAATCAGGTTTCTCAATACGGTACTTATCATGTTTTTATCAGCATAAACAATAGTATTGGGAATTAAAACTTTTCTGATGATAATGGATTTTAGCTTTGCAGCATCTGATAATAAAAGTATCACTTCATCAATAAGCTCTCCTATCACAAAATACTCGGGATTGAATACCATTCTTCCGATTTGCGATTGCGACCACTCCATCAGATTCATTAACAAATCCATGGCGCGTTTAGAGGACTGTTGGATTATATCAGAATATTCCACTATTCCCTGATAATTTTTTTCAGCGACCTGTTCACAAAGGATTTCACTAAACCCAAGGATTGAATTGAAGGGACTTTTCAGGTCGTGGGCTATTATGGAGAGAAATTTGTCTTTTTGGTCATTTGATTTCAAAAGCTCATTGTTTAATAATTCAATTTGAACATGATTGCTTGCAATGCTGTCAACCACCATATTTATTCCAACAGCAATGGCATCTAAATCATTGTTTTCTTCTGAAAGCTCTATTTGAACTGAATAATCGCCTTTTGCTAACTCCAAAAGCCCCTCAATTATTTTGTCTATTTGTTGTTTGTGTAGTCTATTATCCATTAATAATATTTTTCTGATGAGGGATTTCCTATATATTAGATTTTTATTCCGCTAACCAAAATCTTGCTTGTTCTTCGGTCTTAAAAAATTGTTGTTTCTGTTTTATATCGAGTCCAATTACAAATGCTGCAATTACCCTGGCTACAGGATTTAAGCCATAAATGGCAACCTTGTTTACTTTAGGATGGTAACAAAGTTTTTTAAACATTTGACTAGCTTCTTGAGAATTTTTCCCAGATTTATTCAAGTCAATAAGGTAACTTGCCATTCCATCTGCCATGTTTAGTAGCTTACGGTCCAACTCATTATTTAGTAGCGCCATTTCAGTTGTTACTTCTCCATCTACTGTGATATGAATTACTTTTTTATTAATAAAAACCGTTCTATTTTTACCAATATGATATTCATTCTCACTTACTTGTTTTATTTCAATTTTCTCCTTCATAGATATTCTATTTATAAAAATGGTCGTATATTTATATGAACCACCTTTCGCACTTAGCATTGGCTATAACTCGTATATACTCCAGACAAGGGTCAGACTTATCTTGTAAAAATAATATTTATACTTTATAAATCATCGAAAGGCGACTTTATTTTCCATAAACTTTTCTCAGAAACATGTGTGTAATTCTTAAAATAAATTTTGCATTTCGTCAGGACGATTTTTTTGTCCTTTTCCTCTACATCCCCTCCATCTATCTTTACCCACAATCTGTGTAATCCTTTTCAAATCCGTGTAATATGGAGCCAATACAATTTATCAGCCGTAACCTTGCACTCAAAGAGTTTGAGTTAAAGGATGCCCCCAATGGGAAGCAGGTCACATTTTCCATCAAGTTTGTGAAGAAAAACGGTGAGCTTGTTTTCATTCCGCGTGCGGTAGCTGCCGGACTGCGTTTTAATATACGTGATAATTGTATGCGCGGTATACTTCCTGTTGACGCGGATAACAATGCATCCGGTCATGTAACGCCTGTCCATATCGACGGAATCCTTGAATGGAATGGTAAAAAAATAAAACTGTAGGGGCGATCCTACGTGATCGTCTCTACCTGCGTGATCGCCCCCTAAAACAACCATTATAGCAGAAATCTTATTCAACAACGCCGGTGTTCCGTTGATTGCTTATGGTAAGAGTTACCAGGCAACAACCTCCGGTACCCCTTCCGAAAAACCAAAGAATGTATTACAGCCCAAATACCCGGATGAGGAATACCTTATTGTAGGTGATACCAAAATAGCGGTCTGGGGAAATAACAATGATTTCCCTTCGATGGCTGACCAGGTAATCAGCAGCGTTGGGGTTTTAAATACGGGTTTGAAATTTACCCGCAATTTTACGCTGGGGCAGGGTATTTTTGCCTGTACCGTGACCGATTTTGATGAGTCGGGTAATGAGGTCCTTTCCCGTGTGAAGGATAAGTCATTGATCACCTTTGCCAATTCACGGCTGGTTCGCCGTTTCATGTCCAAGGCTTTGCGCGATTACCTGAAATTCGGCTGCGCCTTTGTTCAGGTCATTATGAATGGGGATGGCAGCAAAATGGTGGGCATCAATACCATTAATGCCAAATATTGCCGGTTAAGTATTGCTGATCAAAATGGGGTGATCCAGAAATGTGTTGTTTCGGGGAAATGGCCCGATTCACCGGGGCAGGATCAGTTCCAGGTGTTTGATGTATTGGATGAATATGATCCTTTTGCAGACCTTCAGCGCCGCCGTTGGGCACAGAAAACAGTCGGTAAATCGTTCATCTTTGTGATCCGCGATTCCTGGGGGAGCGGTGAATATTACAGTTCCGCCATCTGGTGGGCTGCATACCTTGCAGGGTGGATCGATATCGCCAAAAAGGTTCCCTCTTTCCTGAAGAAGGCTTACGAAAACCAGATCACCTGGAAATGGCACATTCAGATTCCTTATGCTTTCTGGGACAAGCAGTTTCCTGCGATACAGTTTGCAACAACCGAATTGCGTAAGGCTGCCATTGAATCCTATATGGATAGCATTGAATCGAACCTGTGCGGTACAGACAATGCGGATAAACCCATCTTTACTTTTTTTGATATCAATCCTCAAAACGGCAAAGCCGAAGAACAGTGGATCATTAAACCGCTGGAGAACAAATTAAGTAACGAGCAGAACCTTGTCACCTCCGCGGCCGCCAATTCCGAAATCATGTTCTCCATCATGGTCAATCCCAATGTGCTGGGTGCTGGGATGCCGGGGGGTACCTATGCCGGTAACCAGGGGGGAAGCAATATCAGGGAGGCTTACCTTGTCAATATAGCCAATTGCTGGCTCGACCGCCAGGATTTGCTGGATGTACTGGAGCTTTTCATCCGTTACAACGGTGCAGGTGAGGATGTTGAATGGCGTTTTCGAAATACCATTCTAACGACACTTGATACCGGTTCAGGTACAACAAAAACGTTGAGTTAATCGTTATACAGATACTCCTCACATAAACTTATTAAAACTTATACTCAAATGCTATTTTCGAAAGAGAAAAATGCAAAGATGGAAGAGATCCGGAATTATATTTCGGTGAGCACCTCTTCCGAATTTGATACGATGGCCCCGCACATTCAGAATGCAGAACGCGATTACCTGGTCCCTTTAATCGGGAACGATTTGTACCAGAAGCTACTCAACTTCTGTAATGAAGAGGTTCACGATCTTACAGATGAATCGGTTCAGAAAACAAATCAGCTTTTATCCTTTGTCCGTTCAGCTGTTATTCACATTGCATACTGGATCGGATTTGATGTGATCAATGCCCTTATCACAGATTCGGGATTTAAACGCACTGAATCCAATACGGTTAAAAGCTTGTTCAAATACCAGGAACACAACCTTAAACACTATTTGCGCACGAGCGGCTTTAATGGCCTTGATACGGTACTTCAGTTTCTCGAATTAAACCTGGCTGATTTTAAGGAATTTGAGGATTCACCGGCGTTTTCATTCATTAAAACATCTTTTGTTCCAAAGACTTATATCTTTAATGAGATCTGTTTTATCAATAACAGCCGTCTTACCTTCCTTCGGATGAAACCGCATCTTCAGTTACTGGAGGAAACAGAGATTCTACCTATTTTGGGTGCAGAAACCTATTCCTATTTAAAAGAGGAATTAAACAAGTCGGAACCGGATCCAAAAGTGTACAAAATACTTCCCTATATCCGCAAGCCGCTTGTATTCCTGGCAACAGCTATGCTGATGGAGGAAAGCGGTGCTGACCTTGCGGACAATGGCCTTTATTTTACCGCTGTATCCGCGGTCCATGTCAATGATACTGAATTCAAACCTTCTTCTCCGGAACGCATCTCGATTCTTTCTGTGCGTAACCGTAACCTGGGCAATTCTTACCTTGATTTGCTCCGAAGTTATCTATCTGCCAATCCTTCGGACTGGCCCGATACCCCGATTTCAACAGGTAAGCTGTTCCGCCGTTCCAACACAGACAAAAAAACTTTCTGGGCATGACAAATCTTGAAATTGAAGTTCCATTTTTCTTTTTCACACGCAGGGCAAAAGGCACCTTACCTGGTTCCTGGAATGAACTGTCTGAAAGACAGTTTATCGCAGTTTCCTCGCTTGTGAATGGCAGGGAAATTGATTTTAAGTTTCTTTCAATCCTGACTTCGTTTCCGAAGCGCCTGATAAAAGCGCTCTCGCCTTACCAACTTGCTAAATTGTCCGATCATTTTGATTTTATCGGAAATGCTTCAAAATCACACAACGCCTTTTTTTCTGCAAAGCTGAAGGGGACAAAACTTTATTCGCCAAAACCGAAGCTGGCAGGCATGACCTTCGGGCAATTCATTTTTGCGGATGCTTACTACAATACCTGGCTTGCAACTAAAGGCGATGAAACGCTCACTAAATTAATTGCATCTCTTTATCTTTTCAGCGATGAAGAATTTAATGAGGCGACGATTTCCGGTAAAAAATTGCTGGTTAAAAAGCTTTCGAAGAATCTTCGACTATCGATCGCATTCAATTATTCCCTGGTAGTTTCCTGGCTTCAGAATGCTTATCCGCTGATCTTTCATTCGCCTGTCCATCTTCCTGATCCGGCTGTAAAGGCAGATCAGATCCGTCCTGATATCCGCACCAAAGATTCCGGATGGCTTAAAATATTTGAATCCCTGGTGGGAGAAGACCTGATCCACCGGAATAAATATGCAGAACTTCCGGTTAGCGTTGTGCTTAATTACCTGACATCAAAATACAAGGAAAATGCGAGGGTTCATTCAATCGTGTAATTCGTTCCATTCGTCAAATTCGTTATAATTCGTCAAATTCGTATCCTATGAAGACAAAGTTCTCCGATGTGATCCAGTATTTCAGGATGATTGCTTCGCAGCATGTTTCCATCGGCCACAGCGCCGCAGAAAAGCACTTTTACCGCTTTGAAATTGATGAGGTACTTTCAGGTATTAAAACGATCAACTACCCTGCTTTAATACTGGAGGGTTACCGGTTTTCACTGGTCGATAGACAAAGCGACAACGTTTTGAAGGAGCGGACAGGGGCCTTTATCCTCCTGGACCATCTTTCCGATGTTTCCGATTACGATGCGATGCATGAATTGTGGGACCGCCTTGAATCGATCTGTGATGACATTATCGTCCGGGTAAAAGCCGATAAGTACAATGCAACTGCCAAGGCTGTCCGTGACTTCGATTTAAACAACATTGAATTTGCGCTGATCGCAAACGAAAATGACAGGAATTTTGGCATCCGGTGCACTTTTACAATTGCTTCGCCATTCTCAACAACAGTCGATACTTCCATGTGGAATTTATCCGTTGATGTTCCTGTATGATTTAGTAAATGAAACATGTTATGGCTATTCCTCCTTTAACACCACCACGCATTACCACGACGAACTTAACCAATACGGAGGTACAGGAACAAAATGAAGCCGTTTCCAAATGGTCCTCAATGGTTCAGCGTCGGCTCCGGCAAAGCCTTCAGCAGTTTAATAACGGCAAGAATTCAACGGTTCAACGCCCCGGCCGTTCTGAGCGCATGCTCCGGTCCAGCTTATTTTCCAAAACAAAACAAAATTATGGGGTCATTGACAGGGTCTCCATTCAGTTTGAACGTCACGGCGTTTTTGTTCATAAAGGGGTAGGAAACGGGTATCAAATGCAGGGTGGAACAGTGATAAGAACCGCTAAAAAAACAACGTCCGATCCACGGCCACGCGTTGCAGTGGAATGGTTTAATCCGATCCTGGACCAAACCCTTCCTGAATTGGCCGATAAACTGGCTGATATTGATGCAAATGCTGTGGTAAATGCAACGCGGATGATTATCAGATAGGGAAGGGCTGACCAAAGTAATAATTTTTCAATAAAAAAGGATAGAGTTGAGCGACCCTATCCTTTTACCAAATGCCTGATTCAATTTTACTACCTAAAAACTTTGCTTTCTATGGTATTCCTTAAATCCGCAGCAATAAAATTAGGTTTTGAAAAATAGTCATTTTCAGGGTTGGTTGCCTTAAAATATGACATTTTTCGCTCAATATCTGTCTTAGGGTTGCACTTTATTCATTATTCGGCACTGCCTGCGGTGGTATTCAACAAACAAGATGATACCATTAGTTTTTCCTGCTTGTATTTCACGTTGCTATTGCCATTGCGTTTTTCAATGTAAACAGGGAAGTTGCCTATAGAAGCTATGCCGGGAAAATATCCATCGGCATGTTTGTAACTCCGTTTCGAATCATATTTGTCGGTGGGGATAAACTGGTTGTCATAGTCAAAAATATAACTGTCATTTTTGGAGGTCAGTTGGCCTGTTTGAACCGCCAACTTGATCAACAACTTATTCATGTCCATATTGATATTGAAATCATGTTCAATATCTGTCTTTGAAACGGTTGTTTCCATTTTTGTGGTCAGTTCTTTCTGCATCCGGAGTAAAGTGTCTGCCGAACACACTTCAAACCATTTTACATGAGCCAGTTCCGAGCGAAGGTGTTCAGTAATGTCTTCGGCACATTCCCCACCACAAAGCACCATTAACAGGTACGACCGGAACAGGTCGCTGTATGATATTCAGCTTTTATCCCATGTTGTCCAAGAGTTTGGTCAATAGTTTTATAAACCGATGCGCTATTGACAAATATGATCAGCGAAATTTATTCCGCCAAAAGAGTTGATATTTTCTGAAGAATATGTGATTTTCATCCGCGACGATGTTTCTCACCTAAAATAAGTGAAAAATAATCAATCGGGTAAGCTTTGTAAGACTTGATTTTACAGGGCTTCCCAATTTTTATCGCTTTCCTTTTGCGGAGTTAAGGTATTATTGAAAATACCTCTGCATTACCTCCATTAATTTATCTTTCCTGATTGGTTTTGAAACATAATCATTACATCCTGCTGCCAGTGCAACTTCTCTGTCACCAGTTAGTGCAAAAGCAGTTTGAGCAATGATAACCACGTCTTTGTTGAATTGGCGTATTTGCCGGGTAGCTTCATGTCCGTCCATATCAGGCATCCGTATATCCATCAAAACCAAATCGATGTCAGGATTATTACGACACACTTCAACGGCCTTTGTTCCGGTTGCTACATTAATAATTTCTTTTCCAAATTTCCAGACTACAATTGAAATGAATTTATCAGATGATTTATCGTCTTCAGCAATTAATATTTTCAGCTTTTTCATCTGGTTTTCTTCAACATCAGCCTTAACAATATTTTCAACAACTGTTTTTTCTTCATGTTCAGTATTGTAAGGTAAAGTGAAATAAAAGGTTGAGCCTTTTCCCTCTTCGCTTTCGGCCCAGATTCTGCCTCCCAACATTTCGATGTAGGCTTTTGAAATGGATAAACCCAATCCTGCTCCCTCAAAAGCTCTTTTATCGCCAATGTCGGCCTGGACAAAACGGTCAAAAATAGCTTTTTGCCTGTCTTTTGGAATCCCTATACCTGTGTCTTTCATGTAAAATTGTAGTTCGACAGGCTCACTAACCTTACCTAACGAATCGGTTGTTGAGCCTGTCGAAACATACCCAAATTCTATCGAACCTTTATCGGTGTATTTAATAGCATTTTTAACAAGGTTGGTAAGAATGGCAAAAACTTTTTCGCGATCGGTTTTAATGATGGATTCACTTGATACCAAACCATTTCTATATGAAAGTTGCATTCCTTTCCCTTCAACCTCCGGTCTGAAGAAGGTATAGATGTATTCGATTTGCTCGTTTATGTTCGACTCCTTAATATTAACTTCCATTAGCCCCGATTCTATTTTCGAAATATCAACAATATCGTTGATGATATTGAGCATTCGGGCGCCACTTTTCTCAATGATTTCAATGAACTCTTGTTGCTCTTCGCCGGTAAGATTAGGCTCTTTCAGTAGTTCGGCAAAACCGAGAATACCATTCATGGGAGTACGGATTTCATGACTCATATTGGCAAGGAAAGCTGATTTCAAACGGTCGCTTTGCTCGGCGTGTTCTTTGGCTACTATCAGATCAATGGTTAGCTTCTTTAGTTCCGTAATATCGATATTAATTACCTGATAATGCTTGATCCCATTCCACAGAACTTCTTTTCTCCAAACTTTTACATGGCGGATTTCCGCGTTTTTACATATAATACTTATCTCATAATCAAATACATCATGTCCATTTTTTCTTTTTTCTTTTCTTTCCTGATGTTGCGCATAACTTTCGGGAGTGTATCGATTTATTGAATGTGTACATGTAAATTCTTCCATGCTGTTGATTTTATAAATATCAAGGAAGGCTTTATTGGCATAAATTGTTTTTTCATCGAGGCGAACAATCCGTATGCCCACAGGAGATTCTGAAATGGAACGATGGAAATTTTTCTCCGATTGGAGAAGTGCTTCCTCCGTCTCCTTTCGCTTAGTGACATCAACAACAAATATAAGGAATCTCTGATTCGAAAGTTTTACTGTTTCTATTGACCAATATCCTCTTGACCTGTCTTTTCTGATAAAAGAAGATTCACCGGTTACAAAGCCTCCCTTCACTATTCTTTCGAAATCATGGGTAGAAAATTCCAATGATTGTTCCGGAATGAGTTCAAATAGTTTCATGGAAAGAAGTTCATCTTTGCTGTAGCCTGTTATGTTGGAAGCAGCTGAATTAACTTCAGCATTATTTCCCTTTTCGTCAACAACAAAAACGCCATGAGGCGCAAAATCAATATAATTCCGGAACTTCCGTTCGCTTTCGCGCAACGCTTCTTCCTTCGCTTTCTTCCACTCTTTTTGATTCTCTTTCAGTTCCAAAGCCCGCCGGACTGAAAAGCCAAGCCGACCTAACCTATCTTTAAACACATAATCGGTAGCTCCCAGTTTAAGCAATTCAACAGCCTTATCTTCGCTAATTGTACCTGATGCACAAATAAAAGGGACTTCGGGTTGCAGCTCCAGCGCCAATTTGAGTGCAATGTGGACATTGAATCCGGGCAATGTGTAATCGGCAAGTATAATGTCATAGTTCCTGCCCTTTAAGAAAGAGAGATACTCTTTTTCTTTTGCAGCAATGTCCATGTTAACCAGATAACCTGCATCTACAAGCATTTCATTTAAAAGTTCGGTGTCTTTCAACTCATCTTCAAGACACAAAACATTTAGTAAGACTTTTGATTTTTCCATTTTTCTCATATTATGATTCTCCATCAGTTGGTAATTCGTTTATAACTGCCCAAAAACTGCCTATTTGTTTCACGGCTTCAATAAACTGCTGGAAACTGACCGGTTTTACCACGTAAGCATTCACTCCTAAATCATAGGTGTTGATTAAATCTTTTTCCTGGCGCGACGAGGTTAGTATAACCACCGGAATTCTCTTCAATACAGCGTCGCTTCGAATACGACGAAGTACCTCAATGCCATCCATACGGGGCATTTTAATATCGAGTAAAATCACACAGGGGTTGCCTGCTTTGCGAAGCTTATACTTTCCTTTCTGGCGAAGATATTCCAATGCCTCTACACCGTCTTTTACCACAACAACCTGGTTGGTCAGGTTATTTTCTGCCATCGCTTCCAGCGTTAATTCTATATCTTTCGTATTGTCGTCGACCAACAGAATTGTTTTTAATTTAACCATGATTAATCTTCCTTATTTTTAGGTAATGAAAAATTAAATGTTGCCCCTTTGTCTGGTTCGGCTTCGGCCCAGATGTGCCCTCTGTGCTTTAAAATAATACGGTGGACATTGGCAAGTCCAATGCCTGTCCCTTCAAATTCATCGTTTGTGTGTAAACGTTGGAAAACGCCAAATAATTTTTGAGCATATTGCATATCGAAACCCACGCCATTGTCGCGAATAGAAAAAATAAATGCATCATTTTCATCGATAACGTTTATCTCAATAATGGTTTTTTCCCGGGTACGGGTAAACTTAACCGCATTGCTTAACAGGTTCGTCCAAACCAAACGCAGCATGGCATGGTCGCCATAAACATGAGGCAATGTGGCAATGCGCCATTCGATATTTCGTTCGCTGTTATCCTGTTTTATCGGCATTAAAACTTCCTGAACAATGCTATTCATATTCAGGTCGGCAAATTGCATTTCCTGTAGGCCGGTGCGTGAAAATTGCAGCAAATCGTCAATTAGCGTAGCCATCTGGCTGGCCGAATCGGCTACATTATTTAAGTAATGCCTTGCTTTGTCAGGAAGGGAATCGTAAAAGTGGTTTAAAAGCAATTCAACGTACCCGTTTATGTGTCGCAACGGAGCGCTCAAATCATGAGAGACCGAATATGAAAACGCCTCCATTTCTTTGTTGGCAATAATTAGTTCATCTGCACGTTTTTCTTTCTCACTGTTTTGAAAGGCAAGTTCTTTGTTAGCGATGATTAACTCATCTGCACGTTTTTCTTTTTCTTCGTTTTGAAAGGCAAGTTCTTTGTTGGCAATGATTAACTCATCTGCACGTTTTTCTTTCTCACCGTTTTGAAAGGCAAGTTCTTTGTTGGCGATGATTAACTCATCTGCACGTTTTTCTTTCTCACCGTTTTGAAAGGCAAGTTCTTTGTTAGCGATGATTAACTCATCTGCACGTTTTTCTTTTTCTTCGTTTTGAAAGACAAGTTCTTTGTTGGCAATGATTAACTCTGCTGCTCGTTTTTCTTTCTCATTATTTTGAAATACAAGTTTTTTGTTGGCAATGATTAATTCTGCTGCACGTTTTTCTTTTTCCCTATTTTGAAAAGTAAGTTCTTTGTTGGCAATGATTAACTCTGCAGCCCTATTCCCTTTCTCTTTGCTTTGAAAGGTAAGCTCCTTGTCTGCTATGATAAGCTCTGCTGCCCGTTTCTTCTTCTCTTCTTTTTGAAAGACAAGTTCTTTGTTGGCAAGTATTAACTCAGCTGCACGTTTTTCTTTTTCCCTGTTTTGAAAAGTAAGTTCTTCGTTGGCAATGATTAACTCCGCAGCACGTTTTTCTTTTTCTTCGTTTTGAAAGATAAGCTCCTTGTCTGCTATAATAAGCTCTGCTGCCCGTTTCTTCTTCTCTTCTTTTTGAAAGACAAGTTCTTTATTAGCAATGATTAATTCAGCTGCACGTTTTTCTTTTTCTTCGTTTTGAAAGATAAGCTCCTTGTCTGCTATAATAAGCTCTGCTGCCCGTTTCTTCTTCTCTTCTTTTTGAAAGACAAGTTCTTTATTAGCAATGATTAATTCAGCTGCACGTTTTTCTTTTTCTTCGTTTTGAAAGATAAGCTCCTTGTCTGCTATAATAAGCTCTGCTGCCCGTTTCTTCTTCTCTTCTTTTTGAAAGACAAGTTCTTTATTAGCAATGATTAATTCAGCTGCACGTTTTTCTTTTTCCCTGTTTTGAAAAGTAAGTTCTTCGTTGGCAATGATTAACTCTGCTGCCCATTCTTCTTTTGTTTTATCCTTGTCATTCATATTTGCAGGTTATTTGATGCAATTGATTGGTTTTAAGCATTTGCTATAAAAAAAACAGCGTGGACAAATTGCCAACCATTATTGAAGTCCGTCCAAGAACCCTATGAACAAGTAAATCAATTACCACGCCTTGACGTGGTAATTGATTTACTTGTCTCTGTTCACAGTTGAAAAATTGGACGGTTTCAATAACAGAATTCAGCTAAACGCTATATTTTATATCTCTTTAATTTTACATTTCTCTAAAATTACGTTATAAAAATGTTTATTTAAAGAAACAAAAATAATATTATTATTATTATCTGCACTCAAATAAGTAATAAATAATTTTCCCTTAAATTCGCAGCAATAAAATTAGGTTTTCAAAAATAGTCATTTTCATGGTTAGTTGCCTTAAAATATGACATTTCTTTTACTAAACCTAACCAAACTAACTAATAAATACAAAATTAGCAATACCGAATCTGATTGCTGAATTCTTCAAGTTAACAAATTGTTAAATAATTAAAAAGATATTATCGTCAAACCAGCCATGATTTCTATTCGTTCAGGATTTGGGACGGCCCATAAACCATTGCTGGTCGGTGATTGGTCGATAAACTGGCGGTGCTTGGGGCCAATACTTCCGAAAATGCAACACGGATGGTCATCTGGTAGGAAAGGGCTTACCAGGGTGTCAATTTTTTAATGAAAGAAAAGGATGGAACCTAGCGGCGCCATCCTTTTGCAAATTTTAAACCTAATTTTAAACACCTAACCAAATGTTTAATCGCAAAGATATGAAATAAATTTTATTCTTTTTGCAATTTTTTTTCTGCATTTAAACGATTTAGCTTGTCTTTTGAATTTTCCAATTCATTTTATTTCAGAACTTCTGTTTCCGCAAAAAGGACAGAACCGGGCGGCTCCATCCTTTTGCAACGCATAACTATCTTTAACAATTTAAATTATCTACTTATTCGAAATGTTTTCACAATGGTTTCAATATTTTGGTGTTTTTTTATCTGCTTAGTCGTTTTCTTACCAGTACGACATGTTTTGGCATAGTGCACGATTAGTTTTGCACTATAAAATTTTTGGCTATGAACATATTGGAATTTGTTGAGAAATTTAAGGACGAGCTTACCTGTA
>Ga0209125_1001404_pt1 | contig 22750 bp, 22 predicted proteins | sample BarGraIncub1131A_FD_184503 | JGI IMG/M metagenome (GOLD analysis project Ga0209125, IMG submission 184503) | Arctic peat soil microbial communities from Barrow, Alaska - Barrow Graham LP Incubations 11-31A (SPAdes) (version 2) | ecosystem: Environmental > Terrestrial > Soil > Wetlands > Peat...
GGACCGGGCCGGACTGGGCGTTCCGCCCCGGAGCTGCCTGCTCTGCCCGGAGCCGGCGATCGCCTGCATCCGAGCGGGGCGCCACCCGGGCGAGGCACTGAAGGCAGAGGCGAGAAAGGTGATCGATGCACTCTAACAGGGGGAAACCTGCCATGAACCCGCTTGAGTCAAACAGGGGAAAACTGGCGACGGATTTGGTGCGGGGCGCGTTCCTGGAACTCTACCTGACGCCGAAACCGGGGCTCGTGGACCAGAGCGACTGCGGATCCCACCCTGACCTCTCGATCTTTCGGATGGAGTCGTCCCTTAGGGTCGTCTCGGGCTACCTCCTCGACCTGAGCGACGCCCTGGGGCGCGGGGAGGATCTGGCGGCGCTGGTGCGGCTGGGGACCGCCGCCGAGCGGGCGATGCTGAGGGGTGCTGGAAGCAACTGCCACAAGGGGTACATCTTTCTGAGCGGCCTCTTGCTTTCGGCCAGCGCCCAGACCAAGTGCCTGGACGAGTCCGCGCTGCGCCAATCCATCGCCGGCCTCGCCGGGCGCTTTTTCGCCGGGGGCGAGACCGGGCCAAGTAATGGCAGCCGGGTGCGAGCCCGCTTCCAGACCGGAGGGATCCGGGGGGAGGCGCTCGCCGGGCTCCCCTCCCTGTTCGACGGGGCGCTCCCCGCCTACCGGGATGAAATGGCGGCCGGCGGCAACCGGGGGAGCGCGGTCTACGCCATGATGGGACGCCTGATGCAGAGTGTCGACGACACGACGGCCCTGCACCGCTGCGGGCCGGAAGGTCTCAGGACGCTTCGGGAGGACGGCCAGAAGCTTGAGCGGCTGGTGGCCGACCGGGACGACTTCATCGCCTTTCTCGCCGAGCGTAACGCCCACTATGTTAAGAAAAACCTCACCATGGGCGGGGTAGCCGACCTGCTCGCCCTCGCGCTTGCCTGGCTGAGCCATACCGGCGAGCTTGCCGGGGCCGCCCGGGCCTGACGCGCCCCAAACGCCGGTAGTTCCCCGCGGATCCCCCCGTGCCGGGCATGCCGGCTCACACACCCCAGCGCTGGAATTGCCGAGCGCCGCCCCCTTCTTTCGGAAAGCGCGCCCGCCTGCTGAGGCGCCTGACCCGGGGTCAATCCATCCACAATTCCCGTTTACTTAGCGGTTACCACATGCTAATATCCAGCGGCCGTCGCTCTTTCCAAGGCAACCGTCCCACAATGCCACAAATATCCGCCATTGCGGCCCACCGGAAGGGAGAATCCGATCCCCAGGGAAGGGCGCGCCGCCCGGAACGGGATGCGCTCCTGATCGGGCACGCTTACAGAAGGTATCTGCCATGTCATTCGACGGCGATTTAGAACACCTACCCATTGTTGATGTCATCCAGTTGCTGCACGCCACCGGCAAGTCCGGGACCTTGAGCCTCAGAAGCCTCAAGGGCGAAAGCCAGCTGGTTTTCAATGCCGGCTTCATCGTCAGCGCGAACCACGTCAATAACAGCGTGCGCATCGGCCAGATCCTGCTCGACATGAAGATGATCACCCAGGAGGATCTGGAGAGCGCCCTCCAAGACCAGCAAAGGGCCGGAACCGCCAGGAAACCGATCATCCAGACCATGATCGAGGCGGGAAAGATCCGGACCGAGGACGCCTACCAGGGCCTGGAGGTCCTGATCGAGATGACCATCGTCGAGGTCCTGACCTGGACCCGGGGCACCTTTTCCCTCGACGTGGACAGGATCTCCGTCTCCGACGAATACCGCTACTTCCCCGAAAAACTCAAAAAAGATATCCAGCTCAACACCCAGAGCGTTCTGATGGACGCGCTCAGGATCTACGACGAAAGAAAACGGGACGGCACCCTGACCTCCGAGGCGATGTTCGGCGCCACGCCCGCTCCCCAAACCGGCCCGCCAGGCGCCGACATCTCCGACTTTGATCTCGGCCTGGACGCGCTCGACTCCCTGGAGCGAAAGATTCCTGAATCATTTTCAGGCCTTGGCGACCGCGAACCCGACACACCCCGCACCAGGTTGCAACGTCTTCTCGCCGGGATACCGACCGAGGAGCAGCAGCGCCTGTTCAGCTACCTGGAAGGGCTCTCCGTGGCAAGCGAGCTCCCGGGAGACGGCACCGGGGTGATCCTTTTTACCGGCGACAAGCTGGTGCGCGAGTGCGTGGCCGCCGCCTGCGGCCCGCACTTTCTCTGCGCCACCGACGACGGGGGGGCACTCGACCACATCATAGACCAGTCCCTCTCCAAGAACTTGGTCCCGCTGCTGCTGCTCGACCCTGGGGAACCGAGCGCCAGGAAAGGGGAGAGTGAAGCCATCATCACCCTCTTGCGGCAGAAACGGGAAAAATACCCGGAACTTGCCATAATCCTGCTGACCTGCCCGGGGGATTACCGGCTGGCGACCCGCGCCCTTTCGTCCGGGAAACTGGCGGTCCTGCCGAGGTCAAGCCGCGAGGAGCGCCTGGAGAGCTTCATTTCCGACACCATCGACTGTACCGAGGCCCTGGGCCGCCACCTGAAGGATGCCGCCACCCTGCCGGGCCTGGGACTTCTGCAGCAGTTCAAGCAACAGTCACTGGCGCTTTCCGAACAACGGGAGCCGCCGGAGGTCACCTTCCTGCTGTTGCAGGCGGTGAGCGCCTACTTCGAGAGGGTGGTCACCCTGGTGGTGGTACGCAGCGAGCTGATAGCGGAACGGGGTATCGGCATCACCGGGACCGGCGCGACCTCTTCGATCAAGCTGCGCCTGCCGCTTTCCGGACCGTCGCTCTTTCAGCGGGTTCTGGCGGAAGGGGGGAGTTATTACGGAGAGACTGATTTCGTGCTGCGGGATTCCCTGCTCGGCACCATCGGAGCCCCGATCAGTCCGAAAATACTGCTGCTCCCGGTGAAGAGTTTCGGCAGGGTGATCGCGCTCATCTACGGCGACTTTGGCGCACGGGTCGGCGGAGCTCCCCAATTGGAACTCCTGGAGACCCTGGCTCTGCACGCGGGGCTCGTCATCGACAACGCGCTGTACCGAAAAAGGTGCGCCCAGAAAGCGACCTCCTGAGGAAGCGGGGGAGGGGAAGCCGCGGGTGACCGGGAAGAGTTGAGCGAACCTAAAAAAACGGACACACAACGAGAGGGGCCGACATGGATGCCAAGATTTTTGTCCAGATTCTGGAGATTGCCTTCAACAAGAAGGTTTCCGACGTGCATTTCGAGACGGACAACCCGCCCTTCTTCCGGGGCAAGGGGCAGATCATCCGCTCCAAGCTCCCGAACCTGACCGCCAACGACACCGAGTTCATCGCCTCCCAGATCATGGAGCACAACAACCGCCGCTGGGAGACCGACCAGAAGGAATTCGACACCTCGTTCTCGCTTCCCACCGGCGCCCGTTTCAGGGTGAGCATCTTCCGCCAGCGCGGCAGTTTCGGCATCATCATGCGGGTGATTCCCGCCAATATCGGCACCTTCGAGGAGCTCCGCCTCCCCCCGGTGCTGGGGGAGATCGTGAAGGCGGCCAACGGCCTGATCCTCGTCACGGGACCTACCGGAAACGGGAAATCCACCACGCTCGCCTCCATGATGCGCTACATCAACGAGAACTTCAGTTATAACTGCATCACCATAGAGGACCCGATCGAGTTCCTGTTCACCTCGCAAAAAAGCTGCATCATCCAGCGCGAGGTGGGGATCGACACGGAGAGCTTCAGCAGCGCGCTCAAGGCTGCCCTGCGCATGGACCCGGACCTGATCATGGTGGGCGAGATGCGCGACTCGGCGACCATCGACGCCTGCCTCATGGCGGCCGAGACCGGGCACCTGGTGCTCTCCACCCTGCATACCCAGGGGGCGGTTTCCACCATCAACCGGATCGTCGGGCACTTCCCCCCCGAGGCGCAGGAGATCGTGCGCCAGCGTCTCGCGGACATCCTGGTCGCTACCGTCTCCATCCGCCTGGTCAAGGACAGGACCGGCGAATTCATCCTCCCCGCGCTGGAGATCATGCGCGCCACCACGACCATCCAGAGCTGCATCAGGGAAGGGCGGCTCGACGAGATAGAGGGGCACATGGAGAACAGCAGGAGCCAGTACGGGATGCAGACGCTGGACCAGCACCTGATCCAGCTGCACGAGCAGGAGCTGATCACCATGGAGGACGCCAAGCGCCTCTCCCACTCCATGGACCTGGAGCGCAAGCTCATGTTCACCAATTAGGTTTCAGGCAAACTGGGCCAGCAGTTCCCCGACCTCCCGGCGCAGCTCGGCGATCTCGGCGCGCAGCGTGCCAACCTCCGCCTGAAGCCGCTCTACGCCTCCCTTTTCCGGCGCTTGCCCGGCCGCCTTTTCCGGCGCAGGGGCTTCCTCCTCCGGGAAGAACTCCGGCAGCCCCGCGAAGAGCTGGGCGTAGCGCGCATCCTTGCGGCCCGCCTGGCGAGGGAGCCGGGCGACGATGGGAGGGCCGCACTGCTGCAGCTCGGCGAGGACCGCCTCCACCGCGGCGCTATCGGCGAATTCGGCCATCCGCTCCCCCCTGGTACGCAATTCCCCCACCGTCTGGGGTCCGCGCAGCATCAACTCGACCAGGAGCGCGCGGGCCGAGGCGCCAAGGCCGAGCTTGTCGGCGGCGGAGTGGCAGTACTTGCCGACCCGACCGCCGGTCGTAGTCAGCCGCGCCAGCCCCCGGGAGCCGAGTCCTTCCAGACCACGCAGCACATCCGCCTCGCTGAGGCTTAGGACCGGTTCGCGGTTAGATTTCTGGTTGCAGGCGCTCACCAGGGCATTGAGGCTCAACGGGTAATTCTCCGGCGTGGTGAGCTCCTTTTCCATGAGGCAGCCAAGTATCCTGATCTCCAGGTCGTTCAGGTTCATCTTCATGAGCTACTCCTTCCGGTCCATAAATTCCTGCCTCACCATGCTGTCGCTACAGTATCTGATCGCCGAATCCAGGCCGGCAGAGTATATCCATCGGGCCGGTCCGAAGACCCCATCCCTGCCGTCAGGGAGCATCGGCATTTTTAACGGATGACATAGCATCCGGGAAAAGGTATCATGGACAGCGCTTGTGCCGAGATACCGAGAATCAAGGCCCCAAGTATTTTCAGACCAAAGGACCCCCACTTATGGGTAAACTACGACACCTCAGCCTGGCAGCCATCCTGATCCTTGCACTGGGAACCGATGCATCCCCCTTCTGTTTTGAGGAGGCGGGGGCCAAGTACGGCATCAACCCCCAGATACTGCGGGCAATCGCGAAGGTCGAGTCGAACTTCAACCCCGCGGCCATCAATAAGAACAGCAATGGCAGTTACGACGTCGGCTTGATGCAGATCAACTCGATCTGGGCTCCGACTCTCGGCAAGGAGCGCTGGAAGACCCTGGGAGACGCCTGCAGCAACACGAAGACCGGTGCCTGGATTCTTTCCATGTGCATGAACAAGTATGGCTATACCTGGAAGGCCATCGGCTGCTACAACAGCCAGACCCCGGATAAGCGCGACAGATATTCCAAGATGGTGTTCGACCAGCTGCAGCGCGTGAAGCCGATGGCGCAAGAAGCTGCCTACACGCCGATGAAGGGGAAGCTCGAAGTGCTGCTGCGAGACAACGTCGATGACTGGGTCAGCAAAGCCGTGCAGGGAAATGGTGGCGAGTTTGTCGTGGAAATGCCCGCCAATGCCCTGAGGCCGGAAGAGGCGACGCCAGAAGCGCCTTCCCTCAGCGAATCCTCGCTGCAAAGCGCACTGCCTGGGGTGGCCGCGGCGCTGAACTCCATGTCCCTGGGTCCCGATGCCGATGGAGAAACGCCCGAGCAAGAGGAACTCACCGCGTCAGTCCCGGGAATCTCCCCCTGATGCCTCGCATCACCTGGCGCCGCACCCCGCCGGCAAGTTCCACTTCAACTTCGGATCAGCGGCCTCGCTGGTGATAACTACCGCTCTCCCCCCAGCGCCATCCTGCCGGACCAGAAAACCGGTGCTCTCCACCCCCCCCTGCAACACGTGTTTTCCGAAATCCGGGACCAGCCCCACGAGCCGCAACAGCTTCTCGCTCACCACCTTGAAGTCATCACCGGAACCGATCATGAGCACCCGGTAGCCGGCGCCCTCGAGAAGTCTGATCAGGGTGTAGGTGTACGGGTCGCTTTCGCCGATGCTCACGATATAGCGCACCCCCTTGAGTTCAAAGTAGCGGTCCACCATGATGCTGAAAGTATTCGCGGCGCCCTCGTCGGACTGGATGATCCGGTTCCTGAGCCAGGAAAGCGACAGCGCGTTCAGGACGGCGTCCACAATCCTGGCCGGTCCCTTTTCCGTCACCGAACAGATCCAGGTGTTGGCGGGAGGGACCACCGGCGCGGCCGAGATTGTCGGGGGCGCCACGGTGACGGGCGCAGGCACGGCAGCAGCTGACGGAACAGCGGGTCCTCTGGAAATAGGAGGAGGCGCGACAAGCGCCGCTGGCGTCTTTCCCGGCTCGCGCGGGGGCTCTACCCGGGGAGATTCAGCGCCATGGCCTTCAAGCCCGGCAGCCGTCGCCGGCAGCGCTGCCGGCTGGGATCCATCCTTCCCCTTGAGCGGAGCCCCCCCTTGCTGCGCCGACCTCGCCTCACGCTCCCGCCATCCACGGCCCGGGATGAGCAGGACTCGACCGACCTTCAGGTTCTTTATATCGGCGATGTTATTGAGACGGAGGATCTCGGGGATCAGCCGCTCGGCGGCCTCGTTGGACATGCCGAACCGCGTCACCAGGATCTTGAAAATATGGTCCCCGGGTTTGACGGCATAGCGGATATATTCAGCATTGCCGACCGGGGACTTGTGCGGCTTGCCGCTCCTAGCGGCCCCCGCGACCGGTGAGGCCTTCTTGGTTTTCCTGAGCTTTTTCTTTGCCACCCTGGGCGAGGCCGCCGGCTTTTCCCTCTCGAGTTCCTTCAGTTCGATCTCGAATGGGGACTGCGCCGCGAGCAGCGTGGACGGCAGCGGCAGGAGCGTCAGCAGGAACAGGGTTCCGCCTATTTTGAAGCTGATCATTGCATACCTCATCGCGGTTTTTCCAGGGGATCCATGGTTTTAGCGGTAATAGATCACGAACGCTTTCATCCGGAGATCGTCCTTGTTCCGGTACACGGTCAGGGCCACGGCGCCGGAGGTCACACCCTGTTCCACGAGGTAGTTCCCTTTTCTACCGGTGGATGCCACCCGGTAGCTATCGACCCCCCCGAATTCCAGCAGCGCCCTCTTGAAGAGCTGGTCGGGGATGATTTCTCCCTGCTGTCCGATGACTTGAAGCGCCTTGTAAAGCTCCGCCTCCCGGAACAGTTTGTACTCGAAGCTGACGCCTAAGTACCTCTGCCAACCGGGGTGGCCCTTGGCGTAGGCCGCATCGAGTTTGATACCTGTCAGCAGGGGCGGGAGCTGTCTTAACCCCGATTTGAGGATCGGTTTTACGGCCGGCTTCACCATCGGTGTGGGGACCTGCGGAGCGGCCGGTTCTGGCGCTGATTTTGCGGAGGGCCTCGCTACCGGTTTCACGCCCGGAGCCGGGGCTGGCGGGGTCAGAGGCGCCATTGCAGGGGCCGGCACCGGAAGCAAGCTCGGATGCTGGACCGGGCGCGAGCCGGCGCGCGGCGCCGATAACGACTTCGGAGGCGCACCCTTCCGGGCGGCGGTATAGGAAAAAATCGCTACGGCGAGAAGCACCACGGCAAGGGGAAGGATCCACTTCGGGCGCTTTTTCTGCTGCGCGCGGCGCATGGCGTCCGCCAGCGGTTCGCCGCGGGTGAACTCCCTGACGGAAACCGGACCGGCCGACTCCTCTGGCCCCGGTCGATGCCGCGCGCCCGACTTTTCAGCAGATTCAGAAGCTGACCTCCCAAGTTCTACCGGTTGGTCCGCCCCGGTTCCGCCGCCGTCGGACGAAACCCCCTTGATCGAGGCTCGACGCATGATTTCGGCAAACGACTCGGCGCTGGCCTTGTCGTGGTCCTGCTGCCGCAGGGAATTCTCCGGCGCCGCGTGGTCCGGCGGCGTCGCTTGCTCAGTTGCGGCCCCTTCGGTACCGGGGGCGCCTGCGGGTTCCTCTTCATTTTGCTGGTAACTCTTCAGGGCGGGGAACACGTAGTCCGCGGCAGCCTCTTCCGGTCCAGGTCGGTGCATTCCGTCGAGCGCGGCCTGCACGGCTCCCGCCAGCGCCTCGTCATCCAGGGAGAGGTCCAGAACGGGTTCGGCATTCCAGCGCGCCTGGGCCATCTCGTCGGGGTCTCCGACCATAAGAATGATTTTGGCGCCCACCGGGAGAATTTTTTTCAGGTGACGCAGGATTATCTCGCCGGAAAACCCGGAGATCCGGCTCTGCGCGAAGGTATATGCGGGGGGAGACGCCGAGATTTCCAATTCACCCTGACTCAGAGTCGCGGCGGCCCGCAGTTGCAGAAAACCCTGCTTTTCCAGGGATTTGAAGACCCGTTTCACTCTTTCGGTGTCGCTGATGAGCAGGATGTGTGTCATGAGACCCTTGGGAAATTTTGCATGGGGCCATTCTAGGGGAGGGAGGCGTAATAATCAATATTATTCAGCTCATGGCGGGTATTTTAGCGGGACGCAACCGGCAACGGGAGCGTTTTCGACAGCGCCATTCCCACCGGTCCAAACTCGGCCGACTTGCGCGGCGGCATGGTTGTGTGATAGATTGGCTCCCGATTTTACCGGGATTATCCCGCGCCGCGACAGCGCGGATAAAGACGGTTCGTCACCATCGCTTCCACGTTGATTGCCTTCATCGGGGCGGGTCTCATGCCCCGCCCCAGCTGTTTTTACCCGCCAGGAGCTTACATGCAGATTGTTTTCGGCATCGATTTTGGGACCACCAATTCGGCGCTTTCCATATACAGAAACGGCGCGGTCGAGGTGATAAACATCGACGAACTCAACGCGAACAGCAGGCTGATGCGCTCGGTCCTCTATTTCACCGAGGAGAATGAAATCTTCGCCGGGCACGAAGCCATCAACCAGTATGTCAACGAGGGTGCTGCCGGCCGTTTCATGCAGTCCATCAAGACCTTTCTCCCCAACAGGAGTTTTGTCAGCACCGAGGTGTTCGGCAAAAAGTACGGCATCGACGATCTGATCGCCATCATCCTCCGAAAAATCAAGGCAAAGGGCGAGGCATGGGTCGGATGCAAGGTGGACAGCGTCGTTCTGGGACGCCCGGTGCTCTTTTCCGAGGATCCCGAAAAGGATGCCCTGGCCCAGCTTCGCCTCGAAACGGCCGCGCGCAAGGCCGGCTTCAAGCGGATCTGGTTTCAGTTCGAGCCGGTGGCCGCCGCGCTCTCCTATGAGGAATCCCTCCCCGCCGGCAGGGAAAAAATTGTTTTCATCGGCGATTTCGGCGGCGGGACCTCCGACTTCACCGTCATCCGGGTAAAGGGCGGAGCCTTCGCCAGGAGCGACCGGCGCAGCGACGTCCTTTCGCTGGGCGGCATCTATACGGCGGGCGACAAGTTGGATTCCCAGATCATGTGGGACAAGATCGCCAAATACTTCGGGCGCGGCGTGCAGTACAAGGGAATGGGCAAGGAAGAACTATTCGACATCCCGCTCAGTATAATTTACACCTTATGCCAATGGCACCGCATCCCGTTACTGAGAGCGAAAAAAATCAGAGAACAGATCAGGCTGATCAAGAATTCGGCCACTGACAAAAAGGCGATCGAGCATCTGGAGAATCTCATCAGTGACAATTATGGTTTTTTCCTGTTCCAGTCCATTGAGAAGGCAAAATGTGAGTTGTCACAAACCGAGCTAACTGCTATAAGGTTTGCAGAGCGGAACCTGTCCATAGCCGAGCAAATAACCAGGGTCGAGTTCGACGCAATCAATGCCGACAATTTCGCGCGTATCGCCGCCTGCATGGATGACGTCGTAGCAAGATCCGGCGTCACCCACAAAAAAATAGACACCGTCTTCCTTACCGGCGGCACCTCCCGAATCCCGTTTATCAGGGACCTTTTCGCCCAGCGCTTCGGCGCGGAGAAGCTGGAGAACAAGGACGCCTTCACCAGCGTGGTACACGGGCTCGGCACGAGCGCGCCCCTGTTTATCTAGGGGGGCAGGTTTGAACGGCAAACGGCGAGGGGCTGATCGATGCGGGTGAGCGCGGTTATCAGAAAATTGGCCGCCGTTTCCATCCTGGCGCTGCTTTTGAGCGGCTGCGCCACCACCTACGTGCCGATCAGCTGGGGATTCGGGGAAAAGGTTCAGCTGCTCTCCCGCTCCGACCCGACCCTGGCGATACTCTTCAACCGCTACGACCCGCAGAGAAAGACACTGCGCGTGGAAGCAGAGTCGTTTGACGAGGTGATGATGCCGAGCGAGGTGAAGTATCATCTCGGCGCCTACCGCCAGGACACCAAGCTCATCTATCGCAACCTTTATCACGATTACAGCGACCGCGACCTGCGCGAACTCTTGGTTCATGAGCTGGCCCACCACATCTGGTTCGACTTCATGCTGCCGGAGCAGCGGCAGCAGTGGGTAATCCATCTGGAGCAGAACCCGTCTCCTCTGCAGGCCATGGTACGCCAGGTCTACCAGCGGCCCGCCGATTACGCCACCGAGGACTTCGCCTTCACTCTGGAATACGCCCGAAGCAGCGACATACAGGAACTGGCCCGCCTGCACCTCATCACCACAAAGGAGCGTGACGAAATATTCGCCCGCCAGAAACCCGGCGCACTTGCGCTGATGCCGCATGGCAAAGCCCCACTTTCCAGATCCGATCCCGAGCTGTCCAAAACCGATCTTTGGCCACCCAAATAAAGGAACCGTCCCGGACCATGAAACTCCTCGACTATCTCGACAAAAAAATCGGCCGCTGCGCCGTCCCGAACCTGACCATATTCCTCATTGCCGGCCAGTCGTTCTTCTACCTCATGTACCTCACCGGCAAACTGGAGCGCGGCGCGACCTACCTGACCGCAAACCTCGTGATGCAGGGCGAATGGTGGCGGCTTTTCACCCTCCCCTTCGATCCGCCACGGCAAAGCCTGATCTTCACCCTTTTCGCCTGGTATTTCTTCTACATGCTCGGCTCGACCCTGGAAGAGCACTGGGGAGCGTTCCGCTACAACGTGTATCTGCTACTCGGGGCGCTTTTGACCGTTGCCGTGTCGTTCCTGGTCCCGGGATACCCTGTCAGCAACAGCTTCCTGGCGGGTTCCGTTTTTCTGGCCTTCGCCACCCTGTTCCCCGATTACCAGATCCTGCTCTTCTTCGTCCTGCCGGTCCGGATCAAATGGCTGGCGCTTATCACCTGGCTCGGCTACGCCTACCAGCTGGTCTTCGGCGACTGGGCCACGCGCCTCATGGTACTCGCGGCAACAGCCAACTTCCTGGTCTTCTTCGCCCGGGACATCGTCACCAATCTCCGATATGGACGGCGCCAGCTGGTGAAAAAGGCTTCCGGGCTGGCCCGCAGGGATGATGCATTACGGCATCGCTGCACCAGCTGCGGCATCACCGACCAGAGCCACCCGGAGATGGACTTTCGCTACTGCCCGCAGTGCAACGGACAGCACGGCTACTGCAAGGAGCACATCTTCAGTCACCAGCACGTCAAATAAGCAATTGACAATTGGCGGTTGACAATTGACAATGACTGCGGCTGACAGTGCCGGAATCAAAACCTCGGAGGTATATGTGCCCAACAATATCGAGAACATAGGTGACGACGTCTACCGGTCCTGGACCGACGAGCAGCGCCGCTTCGAGATCGGCAACCTGGTCCAAGGGTTCAAGAACGGCTTGCCGATTCAGATCCTGTGCCAGATGGCAACCTCGATTGCCGGGAGTCCGGCGCTTGCCAGCGAGCACATCGCCGCCTTCATCCCCCTGGACGAGCGAAAAGCCCTGGTGAAGAAGGAATCCGGCAGCAACAGGGAGCTTCGTTCCCTGCTCAAAGCCACCCTGCTCTAAGCTACGCGATGACGCCGATGATCACCAAGGCATTGCCATGACCCTGACCCAGCATCTGGCTCTCACCGGCCTCGCCGCGGCGGCACTCGCACCCTTCCTGGGCGCAGGGGAAATCGCCCTTTTTGCGGTAGGCGGAGTATTGATCGACGTTGACCACTATTTCCTGTACCTGCAGCGCAGGCAGAGCCTCAGCATATCCGGGATGTTCCGCTATTACCGCGAACTGCAGCCGATCCAGCGCACCATCCCCTACGTAGGCCTTTGCATCTTCCACACCATCGACTTTTTTCTGCTGCTCGTCATGCTGGCGCTCTGCTACCCGCTGTTCTGGCCCCTGCTGGCCGGCTGCCTGTATCACTTCTGCATCGACCTTTACGACCTGCGGCGCAACGGGGTCAGCTTCATCCGTCCCTTCTTTCTCCTGGAGCATCTCATCCGCCGCCGTTCCAAGGATTACCCATGGTACTGATCCTCGCTCCCCTCCATTTTTGCCAGCCCCCCTCGCTGTTGAGGCGCCGGAAGCGGGAACCGCGGGGATGCCTGAAGCAAGCCGTCAGGGACCAACCGGGAGGTTTATGCGCAGATTAACGCTGATCGGAATGCCTGGCTCGGGAAAGAGCGCCGTGGGGAAAATCATCGCCTCCCGCCTCGGCTGGCAGCTCCTGGACACGGACAAGTGCATCGAGGAGCGCCAGGGGTTGCCGCTGCAATCGCTCATCGATCACGTGGGAGAACTCTGCTTCAAACGGATTGAGGAGGAGACCATCCTCGACCTGGAGATCCCGGAGGCGACCGTCATCTCCACCGGCGGGAGCGTGGTATATTCGGAGGCAGCCATGCGGCGCCTTGCCGCGATATCGACCGTCGTCTTTCTCAATGTGGGCATCGACGCGATACGCGCGCACATCGAGTCGGAAGCGCCGCGGGGCATCGTGGGCATGACGACGGGAGGTTTGGCGCAACTCTTTCGGGAGAGGCTGCGACTATACCGGCGCCATGCCGGCGTGATCGTCACCTTCGGCGCTGAAACGCCTGAAGAAGCAGCGGCCAAGATCCTGTCGGAGTTACCGAAAGAGTGGCAAGCCGACTGACTAAGCGTTGACTTATTCCGCCGGCTCCCCTACTATTCAGCCTATGGAAACCGCCACCCAGTCAAAAGCCGCTTCCAAATTCAGTTTCTCGGGGCTCTCCCTGATCCAGAAGATCAGCGCGGGTTATGTAGCCATGGCGCTCTTTACCATGATTGCACTCGGTTTTTCCTCGCTCAATCTCTATTCGCTTAACAAGACGGCCCGGGGGATCGCCAATAACGACCTCCCCGTCATCAGTTCCCTGATCAACCTGCGCACCTCAATCCTGGCCCAGGAGAGCTACGCGGGCAAGTACGCCATCCTCAAGGACCCCACCTTTATCGAACTATTCCGCCAGCGGGAGAAGGAGTCTCTCGCCAACCTGTCGGTACTGGATAAGCTCGACTCGGCCAAGGATAACACCAGGCTGAAACAGCTCTACGCCGATTACCGCTCGGCGGCGACCCGGCTTTTCACCGGCGAGACCGCTGGCGCCGACCAGCTACGCTCCTCGGCGCTGCGACTTTTAAGCGCGATGGACGCCTTCTACGTCAAGCGCCAGAACCTGCTCCAGGCCGAGCTTAAGAGGACCAGCAGCCAGCAGGAATCCACCATACGGTGGACCATCGTCATCTCCTGCGCCGGTTTCCTGCTAGCCATCGCAGTGGCCCCCTTCGTCACCTACCGCACCTTCCGCGCCATCAGGAAGCTGCAGAGGGCAACCCACCGGATTGCCGAGGGAGATTTCGACTACGATCCGGAGATTCCCGCGGGGGACGAAATCAGCGACCTAGCCAGGGATTTCACCGCCATGGCGGCGCGGCTTAAGGTACTGGAGCAGATCAGCCTGGATGCCAGCCCGCTCACCCGGCTCCCCGGCAACATCGCGATAGAGCGGGTCCTCGACGATCGGCTCAAAACCGGCGCGCCGTTTGCCTTTTGCTATGCGGACCTGGACAACTTCAAACCGTTCAGCGATCACTACGGTTATGCAAAGGGAAGCGAGCTGCTCCGTGTCACGGGCGACCTGATTTACGAGACGGTGAAGACCAGTGGCGACCCGGATGGCTTTGTCGGCCACGTGGGGGGAGACGATTTCGTCATGGTGCTCTCGACCGAAAAGGCTGCGGCCGTCTGCGAAACCGTGATCAACCGCTTCGACGCCGAAGTGGTCACGCATTTCAGCGCTGAAGACCGGAAAGCCGGAGGGATCGAGGGGTGCGACCGCTACGGCGTGCACCGTTTCTTCCCGATAACCACCCTCTCCATCGCCGTCATCATCTGCGGCGGGGACCAATTCGACTCGGCCGTCGAGATCGCCAGGGCCGCGGCCCAGGTCAAGGATTCGGTCAAGGAAACGCCGGGAAGCGGCTACCTGATCAGCCGCCAAAAGCAGGTGACATGATAAAGCTCGCCACACTATTGCTGGCCGTCTCCCTTTGCACCGGGTGCGCCACATCGCATAAGGCCGAAAACGCCGGTTTCCTGCAGCGCTATTCCGAATCGAAGCGGCTCGCCTCGGCGCTGGCCCTGCTTGCCAAAGGCGACAGCTCCGAAGCCGCGAGGTTGCTGGAGGCCATCTGCACCAGCAAACCGGTACCGGGCATAACCGATGAGGCGCTGTTCCGGCTGGCTCTGCTCTCCCTCAAGCCGAGCGCCGAAAGACCGGCTTCCGCACAGACACATCTGCTGTTGAAACGCCTCAAAAAGGAGTACCCCTCCAGTTCCTGGACCGCCCAGGCAGCACCCCTCTTCGAGCTCATGAATGTCGCTGATGAGCTTAAGCGCCAGAGCCGGAATTACAGAGCCGCCAACCAATCCCTGACCAGAGAAGTGAACGAACTCAACAAGAACATCAACGAACTCACCCGGAATATCGATCAGTTGAAGCACCTCGACCTGGAACTTGAGAAGAGAGCCCGCTGAGCGCCTTGCCGCGCTAAACCGATAACCCTGTCCGGCAAGAAAGTCATTGCGCCGCGCCCTTCGGCGCGTCGGTCCCGACGCGCAGCCTGCCAATTTTCTGATTTCCAAACATTTCTCGTTCTGCGCCCCTGGCCTCGGGAACGAAAAAAGGCGACCTATGGTCGCCTTTTTTTATGCTGACTGCCTGATGAACCTGATCCCTGGAGCACCGGTCAAGGGAGTTCCAGCGGCGGTTCCTCGAGCACCGACAGCTGTTCACGCAGCTGGAGTATATGCTCGCCCCAGTAACGCACCGTGTTGAACCAGGGAAAGGTGCGCGGGAAGGTGGGATCCTCCCAGCGGCTGGCGAGCCATGCGCTGTAATGCAACATGCGCAGGGCGCGCAACGCCTCCACCAGCCGGAGCTCGCTGGGATGGAAATCGCAGAACTCGCTGTATCCCTTGATCAGTTCGGCAAGCTGCGCCAACTGGCGCGGCCTCTCTCCGGAGAGCATCATCCAGAGATCCTGCACCGCGGGAGCCATGCGCGCATCATCGAAATCGACAAAGTGAGGCGCACCGTCGCGCCAGAGTATGTTGCCGGCATGACAGTCGCCATGGGAGCGGATGTTGCGCACCTGGGGGGTCCCGGAGATAATCTCGTCGATCGCCTGCAGCAGCTGACCGGTCACCGCCGTATAGCTCGCACGGTATTCGTCGGGAATAAAGCGCTCGCTGATAATCGCCACGCTGCGGTAGCCGAAACTGGGGCAGTCGAGGGTGGGACGGTGCAAAAAGGGGCGGATCGCACCAATGCTGTGAATGCGTCCCAGCATGCGGCCTAGGATCAACAGGTTCTCGTTGTTGTCAAACTCCGGAGCATGGCCGCCCTGGCGGGGGTAGAGGGCAAAGCGGAACCCCTCGTAATGCAGCAGGCTCTCTCCAGCCCCGTTTCGGCAGGGCGCCACCACCGACAGTTCGTGCTCCATCAGCTCGAAGCAGAAGGTATGCTCCTCGAGGATCTGCTCGTCGCTCCAGCGCCCGGGGCGGTAAAACTTCGCTATCAACGGCTGCCCCTCGTCGATCCCGACCTGGTAAACGCGGTTTTCGTAGCTATTGAGCGCCGAGGTGCGGCAGTCGCAGCGGTACCCCTGGCTCTCGACGGCGTCCATGATGAAACTCGGGGTAAGGGTCTGAAAAGGGTGCGGGCTCTCGGGCATCGGTCGTGGTTCTCCGTAACGGCCAGGAATTGACGGCCGACACCACCATAGCATCATTTCCGACGGGAACCAAGGAGAAGCGGACCAGGAGCCCGGAGACGGCCAGGGAAGTTAGCGGGATTAAATCCAGTAATGTTTCCCTCTGGCGCCGGAACAGTGTATAAAGATAGTCATGAAGATTCCAAAGAGTTTTGAAATGCTGGTGCAAAACGGCCTGGTGGACGAAGTCGTCTGCCAACTCATGAGCGGCAAGGAAGCCGAGGTCTACGTGGTTCTCTCCGGGGGAGAGATCCGCTGTGCCAAGGTGTACAAGGAAGCGGGCCGACGGAGCTTCAGCCAGCAGGCACAATATCAGGAAGGGCGCAAGGTTCGCAACAGCCGCCGAGCCCGCGCCATGGAAAAACACACCAACTACGGCCGTAAGGAGCAGGAGGGGGCCTGGCAGAACGCCGAGGTGGACGCGCTGCAACGCCTTGCCGCCGCCGGCGTGCGAGTCCCGAAGTTGCACTGCTACATCGGTGGAATTCTCCTGATGGAGCTGGTGGCTGACGAGGACGGCAATGCCGCACCCAGGCTCAACGATATGGAGCTGACGCCGGCTCTCGCCCGGGAGTACCACCGGATGCTGCTGGACCAGATCGTGCTCATGCTCTGCGCCGGGCTGATCCATGGCGACCTGTCCGAGTACAACGTACTGGTCGGTAGCGACGGCCCGGTCATCATCGACCTTCCCCAGGCGGTGGACGCCTCGGGGAACAACAACGCCAGCAGGATGCTGGAGCGTGACGTCGACAACATGGCCGCCTACTTTGGCCGCTTCGCGCCCGAACTCCTCACCTCCCAGTTCGGCAAGGAGATCTGGAAGCTCTACGCGAGCGGCAAGCTCCATCCGGGAGCGGTGCTGACCGGGCACTTCGAGCATAGCAGCAAACAGGCCGACGTAGGCGGGGTGATGCGCGAGATCGACGCGGCCAGGCGCTGGCACGAACTGCATCAGTGACAGGGTGGCTAAGGTCAATCACCCCATAACGGCTTCAAGGGAAGCCGTCCATGCCGCGTCACGCGGGGAGACTTGCTTTCAATAGGGCCGCAACTGCTCGCCGGACCCGATATGCCAATGCAGATGCTTGGATGACTGATAGGCTCCCAGATTGGTGTAGACACGACAGGCTCCGAATTGTTCCATGAATTCGGAGCCGATCTTTTTCGCGACCGAAACCAATTCCAGGAGCAGATCGTTGTCCGCCTCCTCCAGCGTTAACAGCGACTCGATATGCTTCCTGGGAAGCAGCACGATGTGATGCTCCCAGAGCGGGTTGGAATGGTGAAACGCGAGAATTCGCTCGTTTTCCCAGTGAATCTGGACATCCTCAAGGCCTTTCAAGACCCTGCCGCAATAAAAATCACACACCGTTCCCGCCATTCGCTCGCCTCCCTCGCCATCCTTCCTGAAATAAAGCACGCCACCATCCGCACATGAAAATGAGCCGCTTCCAGCACCAGGCCGGCGTCCGCGACTCCGGAAAACTAAATTGGGAAGCAAGCGACAATCAGGGCGGCATCTCGATAGCGCCCGCAAGGTACCGCGTAATGGGGGCGATGTCAACCTGGCCAGGCTGCCAGCGGACTTCCGGCGGTTCCTGGCTAACTGAACTCGGCTTGCCGCTTCTTGCGTGCCTTCAGACCGCAGAAGGGACAGCGTTTTTCGGGAACCGACCGCTCGCAGGACTCGCACCAGTATGGAAGCTTTTCACCTTCGCAGGGCACCGAACACCCTTCTTGCTGCTTGTCGCCGCAGACGCAGTGTATTGTTGCCATGGCGTGCCTCCTCCCGACCAGTTTCATCCCCTGTTCGTTGCCAGCGAAAGACCCCGCGACTAGCCCAGGAAATTATCCGTTTTCATCGGCGTGCATGAGAGGCAGAAGCCGCGCGGTTTTTCCCGCTACAGCATCTTCTTCAGGTACTGCCCGGTATAGGAGCGCGCCACCCGCGCCACCTGCTCAGGCGTGCCGGTTGCGATCACCTCGCCGCCCCGGTCTCCACCTTCGGGGCCGAGATCGATGATCCAGTCCGCGGTCTTGATGACGTCCAGGTTATGCTCGATGACGACGATGCTGTTCCCCGCGTCGACCAGCTTCTGCAGCACCTCGAGCAGCTTTGCGATGTCGGCGAAGTGCAGCCCGGTGGTCGGCTCGTCCAGGATGTAGATGGTCCTCCCGGTCGCCCGCTTGGAGAGCTCCTTGGCCAGCTTCACCCGCTGCGCCTCCCCTCCCGAGAGGGTTGTCGCGGACTGCCCCAGCTTGATGTAGCCGAGCCCCACCTCCTCCAGGGTCTTCAGCTTCCCCTTGATCCTCGGTATGTGTTCCAGAAAGGAAAGCGCCTGGGAGACCGTCATGTCCAGCAGGTCCGCGATGGAGCGCCCCTTGTAGTGCACCTCCAGGGTTTCCCTGTTGTAGCGCGCCCCCTTGCAGACCTCGCACTGCACGTAGACGTCCGGCAGAAAATGCATCTCGATCTTGATGATCCCGTCGCCGGAGCAGGCCTCGCACCTCCCCCCCTTCACGTTGAAGGAGTAGCGCCCCGGCTTGTAGCCCCGCATCTTGGACTCCGGCAGCTGGGAAAATATCTCCCTGATCTCGGTGAAGAGGCTCGTGTAGGTGGCCGGGTTGGAGCGCGGGGTGCGCCCGATCGGGGACTGGTCGATGTTGATCACCTTGTCCAGCACCTCAAGGCCTTGGATGGCGCGTACAGCACCGGCCTTCTCCCGGCTCTTGTAGAGCCGCTGGTTCAGCGTCTTGTAGAGGGTGTCGATCACCAGGGTCGACTTGCCGGAGCCGGAAACGCCGGTGATGCAGGTCATGACGCCGAGCGGCAGGTCCACGGTGAGGTCCTTCAGGTTGTTTTCCGTAGCCCCCTCGATGGTGAGGAAGCGCTCCCCCTTCCTGCGCTTCTTGGGAACCGCGATGGAGAGCGCTCCAGAGAGATAGCGGCCGGTGAGGGAGTTGGGGTTCGCCAGGATCTCCGCGGGGGTCCCCTGGGCCACCACCTCGCCGCCGTGCACGCCGGCGCCCGGTCCCATGTCGATGACCCAGTCGGCCTCCATGATAGTCTCCTCGTCATGCTCCACCACAAGGACCGTGTTGCCGATGTCGCGCAGGTGCCGGAGCGTTCCCAGCAGGCGGTTGTTGTCGCGCTGATGCAGTCCGATGGACGGCTCGTCCAGGATGTAGAGCACGCCGACCAGGGAGGAGCCGATCTGGGTCGCCAGCCGGATCCTCTGCCCCTCCCCGCCGGAGAGGGTCCCCGAGGAGCGATCCAGCGAGAGGTAGTCGAGCCCGACGTTCACCAGGAAATTGAGCCGCTCGCGGATCTCCTTCAGGATCCGGCGTGCGATATCCTCATCCTTCTCGGAAAGGGAGAGGGTGTTGAAGAAGGTGAGGGTGTCCTTTATGGAAAGGGCGGTCACCTGCTGGATGTTCTGGCCACCGACCCGGACGAAGAGCGCCTCCTTCTTGAGCCGGGCGCCCGCGCAGGACGGGCAGGGCATGATGTTCATGTACTTCTCCAGCTCCTCGCGGACCGTCTCCGATTCACTCTCCCGGTGGCGCCGCTCCAGGTTGTTCAGCACCCCCTCGAACGCCTTCTGGTAGTTGTGGCGCTTGCCGGCATCGTCCTCCCACCAGAAGTCGACCAGCTTGCCGCCCGAACCGTTCAAGACCACATCCCGCGCCTTGTCCGGCAGGTTCTTGAAGGGGAGCCGGATGTCGAACTGATAGGCCTTGGCGAGCGCCTCCAGGGTCTGGTGGTACCAGCCGGAGAAGCGCTTCTCCCAGGGGGCGATCGCCCCGTCCCTGATGGAGATATCGGGATCCGGCACCACCAGTTCCGCATCCAGGTACATCCTGGTGCCGAGGCCGGTGCAGTCCGGGCAGGCACCGTAGGGGTTATTGAAGGAGAACATGCGCGGGGTCATCTCCGGGTAGGAGATGCCGCACTCGATGCAGGCGGCGGATTCGGAGAAGAGCAGCGTCTCCGCCTTCCTCCCGCTCCCAGGGTCCGCCGAGACCGCCACCTTCACGATCCCCTCGGCGTGGGAGAGCGAGGTCTCCAGTGAGTCGGCGAGCCTCTTCTCTATGCCGGGCTTCACCACGAGCCGGTCCACGACGATGTCGATGTCGTGCTTTTTCTTCTTGTCGAGGACGATCTCTTCGGCGAGATCAAGGGTCGTGCCGTCGATGATCACCCGGACGAAGCCGTCCTTTCGAAGCTGCGCCAATTCCTTGCGGTACTCTCCCTTCCTCCCCCGGATGATCGGGGAAAGGAGCGTGATCTTGGCGCCCTGGGGCATCGCCATGATCTGGTCAACCATCTGGGTCACGGTCTGGGACGAGATGACGCGGCCGCAAGAGTAGCAGTGCGGCTTCCCGATACGCGCGAACAGCAGCCTCAGGTAGTCGTAGATCTCCGTCACGGTGCCGACCGTGGATCTCGGGTTCTTGCTGGTGGTCTTCTGCTCGATGGAGATGGCGGGCGAGAGCCCTTCGATCGACTCGACGTCCGGTTTCTCCATCTGCTCCAGGAACTGGCGCGCGTAGGCCGAAAGTGACTCGACGTAGCGCCTTTGCCCCTCGGCGTAGATGGTGTCGAAGGCGAGGGTCGATTTCCCCGACCCCGAGATTCCGGTGATGACGACCAGCTTGTCCCTTGGTATCTCGAGATCTATGCATTTCAGGTTGTGCTCGCAGGCACCTTTTATGACGATCTTGTCCGTTGCCATATTGCTCCCGCACCCAGTTTATTCTTCACCCGCGGCCGTCTGGGGCCATGCTGGCACCAATATAGCACATACCGACCTGGCTTTGCACGCGTCTGGACGCCGGATGCCGCGGATTGCCATTGAGGCAGGGAACCGCTTCAGTTTTGCCAGCTCCAGCCGATAAGAGTTACTGCAACGTGTACCTGCCCTCCTGCGCCAACCGGCACCCAAGGAGGCACAGAAATCCAATCAGATTCTGGAGGCGCCCATGAACAGCCGCTTCGCACCGATATTCCTGGCCCTTGCCCTGGCAGTCCCGCCCTGCTGCTTTGCCGAGACTGGCGCCCAAGCCAAAACCGTACTTGCGAAATATGATGCCGGCAACGAGCACGAGGCGCGCTCACTCAGGATGACGGAGATGAAACTGGCCGCCCTGGTCAAGGAAGCAAAAGGGGAGTCCAGGGAAGTGAAGGGGCCGGTCGTCAAGAAGAAGCATACAGGATCGGCGCGTAAGAAGCGGCCAACGGCAGCGCGCCTCAAGGCGAAGGGTGACCGTAAAGTGCAAAAGATCGTGGGGAGGCGCCTCACCATGGCCGAGGTGCGAGGCGTGCTCACGACGACCCGCGACTTCACCGGTTCGGATTTGAGCGGCATGAACCTGGTCGGAGTTGATTTGAGCGGGGTGAAATTCAACCGGGCCAACCTGCATCTGGCCAACCTGGAGCGGGCCGACCTGGCCGAAGCGGACCTTGAGCTTGCCGATCTCACCGGAGCGAACCTGCGGGGCGCTTCGCTGAGCCAGGCGCGGCTGAGAGGCACCCGGATGGCGGGCACCCGGATGGAGGGCGCGCTCTGGATCGACAGGACGATCTGCAGAAAAGGCTCGGTGGGCGACTGCATCGAGTAACCGCATTGAGCATCATTCGTCACGCTCGCTTTCGGCTCGGGTCTCCGGCCGGCGCAGCATAAAAAAAAAGCCCCGGAATTAATCCGGGGCTTTTTGTCGTTTAAAGCTAGCTTTAAACCCTGTTCACGTTGGCGGCCTGAAGACCTTTCGGTCCCTTCTCCACATCAAACGTGACGGCATCGCCTTCTGCCAGGGATTTGAACCCGTCGCCCTGGATCGCGGAGAAATGCACGAAGACATCCTCGCCGTTATCCTGCTCGATGAAACCAAAGCCCTTGCTGTCGTTGAACCATTTCACTACTCCGTTTGCCATTACCGCGATCTCCTGTCATTGATTTTCGATTGTTATGCGCCGGGACCATCCCCGACACAGCTTTAGATTTTATGCACTGCACCCTGAGGTGTCAAGTTGTTATTTTTCGTACTTCATCTCCGCCATCCTCTTGTAGAGGTCGAAACGGCGGGCCGTCAACTCCGTCGAGCGTGCCATCAGGGCGGCGGCCGCCTCCGGATTGCTCTTCTTCAGCACCCGGTAGCGGTTCTCGCTGTAGGCGTACTCCTCCAGGGAGATGGTCGGCTCCTTGGAGTCGAGCTGGAGCGGGTTTTTCCCCTGCTCGCCGAGGGCCGGGTTGTAGCGGACCAGCGGCCAGTGGCCGGAAGCAACCGCTTTCCTCTGCCCGTCGATGGCGGTGGTCATGTCGATGCCGTGGGCGATGCAGTGGCTGTAGGCGAGGATCAGGGACGGGCCGTCGTAAGCCTCCGCCTCGATGAACGCCTTCACCACCTGGGCTGGGTTGGAAAGGGCCACCTTCGCCACGTAGACGTTGCCGTAGGCCATGGCGATCATCGCCATGTCCTTCTTCGCCTGTGGCTTGCCGCCGGCGGCGAACTGGGCAACCGCGCCCATCGGGGTCGACTTG
>Ga0209125_1001405_pt1 | contig 22744 bp, 30 predicted proteins | sample BarGraIncub1131A_FD_184503 | JGI IMG/M metagenome (GOLD analysis project Ga0209125, IMG submission 184503) | Arctic peat soil microbial communities from Barrow, Alaska - Barrow Graham LP Incubations 11-31A (SPAdes) (version 2) | ecosystem: Environmental > Terrestrial > Soil > Wetlands > Peat...
TAAAATTGCAGGATTCTTCGCCGCTGATAACTACGCCTTCGCAGGTGCAGTAGCAGCGTAGTCATTTCCCTCCCAACGGAGGGTTATGCGGGGTAAAGGGTAGATGGCAATCTTGTATCCCTTCGCCCGTCAACAGAAGCAGACTAGAAAGGCCTCGTTTTACCAGTTAGAGAGTAATAAGTTAACTGGTGTAGGAGAAGTGGAAAGGGTCTACCTGTCGCCACGATCCGAATTTAACTAGGACAAGATGACTACGCTCGTAGACGTTATTTTTGTAGGTTTCTTGGACGCGGGTTCGATTCCCGCCACCTCCACCATGTAAGGGTCCAGTAAGGACCAAAGAAGAACAAAAGCTCTGAGAAATCAGGGCTTTTTCTTTGTCCACAGTCCAGCACGGTGCGATACTATCTTGCTAAATCCAGCGATTTGTGGTGTAACTCTCGGTGTAACTGGTCGCTGGCTGAAATCGGTTATACCTACAGGGGGGTGGCGTAATGCCAAGAGTTACAAAGGCGCTGACAGATGTGGAGGTAAAGACAGCGAAGGGAGGCGACAAGCCAAAGCCTCTGTTCGACGGTAAGGGGCTTTTCCTGCTTGTTGGTCCGCTGAAGCTAAAGCCCGATGGGAAGCCTCTGCCAGCATCAAAGTGGTGGCGCTTCAAGTACACGTTTGAAGGGAAGTCCAAATTAATTTCCTTCGGTGTCTATCCTGAAATATCCCTTGCTGACGCTAGAAAGCGTCGGGATGATGCGCGGAAGCTGTTGGCGAATGGTGTAAATCCCGCTGAGGTTAAGAAGGCTAAGAAGGCAGCAAAGACTACCGAGGCTGAAAACAGCTTCGAGGTCGTGGCACGAGAGTGGCATGGCAAGTTTTTGAAGACATGGACCGAGGGACACGCATCAACAATAATGAGTAGGTTGGAACAGAACGTTTTCCCATGGTTGGGAAAATGTCCTATTGAGGAGATCGAGGCACCGAACGTGCTGGAGGTCTTGCGACGGGTTGAGTCTAGGGGGGCGCTTGAGACGGCGCACCGAATCAAGTCTGTGTGTGGGCAAGTCTTCCGCTATGCAATTGCGACAGGGAGAGCAAAGCGTGACGTTGCCGCAGACCTTAAAGGTGCGATGCCACCGGCAACTGTTCGCAACCATGCAGCAATCACAGATCCGAAAAAGGTAGCTGACTTGCTCCGTGCTATTGAAGGTTATCAAGGGGGATTAGTTGTCAAGTGCGCCCTTCGCTTGGCTCCGTTGTTCTTTGTTCGTCCGGGCGAACTACGGCAAGCGGAATGGTCTGAGTTTGACTTCCCTGAGGCGCTGTGGAATATCCCCGCCGACCGGATGAAAATGAAGGTGGCGCATATTGTACCGTTGTCATCTCAGAGTGTTGAAATACTTCGTTCGCTCCAACCCCTGACGGGTGCAAGTCGCTACGTGTTCCCCTCTGGGCGTTCCTTTCAACGCTGCATGAGCAATAATGCGGTTAATGCGGCTCTTCGAAGTCTGGGGTACGATAAGGAGACAATGACTGGGCATGGCTTCCGTGCGATGGCGAGGACAATCCTTGACGAGGTTTTGGAGTTACGAGTTGATTTGGTGGAGCATCAACTCGGACATGCAGTCAAAGACGCAAATGGAAGAGCTTATAATCGCACAACTCACCTCCCCAAACGCCGTAAAATGATGCAAGCGTGGGCTGATTACTTAGATGGGCTGAAGATCGGGCAGAGCATCCTCCCCAAGTCAGAGGGTAGTGCAGAATAAAAAACGACACGGAACTCCCAATTATGTGCGGACGATTCACCATCGAAATTCCCCCCGAACTCCTCGTCGAGGTCTTCGGACTCGCAGAGCCACCGGTCATCACTCCCTGCTACAACATCGCTCCGACCCAGCAGATCCCGATCATCCGGCAATACGCCGATGGCCAGAACCATCTGGATCATCTACGGTGGGGTTTGATCCCGTCGTGGGCGCAGGACAAATCCATCGGCAGCAAGATGATCAACGCTCGGTCGGAGACGATAGCCGAGAAGCCAGCATTCAAGCAAGCTGTCCGGTATCGACGCTGTCTGGTGGTTGCCTCTGGGTTTTATGAATGGAAGCAGGAAGGGAAGGCGAAGCTACCATGGTACGTCCGGCTCAAAGATGGAACGCCCATGGTGTTTGCGGGTCTGTGGGAGACATGGAAGTCGCCGGAAGGGGAAGTGATTGAGTCATGCACCATACTCACAACTGCTTCAAATCGGCTCATAGAACCACTCCATAATAGGATGCCGGTCATCCTTCACCCTGATGAGTATCATGCGTGGCTGGACCGGAATACGACGAATCCTGCTGGTCTGGTGCATCTGTTCCAAGCATACCCAGCCGACCTAATGGATATGTGGCCGGTGTCGCCGATGGTCAACAGCGTGAAGAACGATTCGGCGGAACTGGTGGTGCCAGTTGGTGATTCTTTGCAGCATAATCTCGGCATGGAGATTTGATGGAGAGACGTAAAATTAAGGTTTTGCCCGTTTGAGTGGGAAGTCGCCCTGCCTGTTACCAGACCTCATGGATGGTTGCTGGGAGCGTCGTATGGTATCACAACTTATCTGTACCCAACCTTCCGATCTGCGGAAAGCGGCTACCTCGTTTACGCGAATCAGGTGGTCAAGCGTGTCGCTGGTGATATCTCCGACCTCACCATTAGCAAAAATTACCTGTATTCCCATTCAAGTTTACTCCCTGTCGCTGACATTCCGGCACTCCTACCCACTTCATGGATGCTGAAGGAGTGGCAAAAAGCCTCTGTATTTCTACAGAGGCTTCATTCATGTTTGCCCGCCAAGTAATCTCGACGGGCTAAATACTGCAACCTTCTTTGCAGTGTGATACCGGACGGATACGAAATCTTGATGTCCACATGGGCGTAACCTCCTTTCTGATAGTTGACTTATGTATTGAGCATCTAACGTGCCAGTGTTTATTCGGAGTGCAACGACCTGAATATGCGCGGGAAAGGAATGAAAGGGATCTTGTGGTGAAGTTAAAGCCGTCATCGATATCCGTCATGTTTAGCGTAACTGTCGGATATGACGGGTTGTGATCAAATATCCTCCGGTTGAGTTTGCTGGGTGGCTAGACCGGAATACGACGAATTCTGTTGATCTGGTGTATCTGTTTCAACCATACCCATCCGATCTGATGGAAATGCAGCGGGTGTCACCGCTGGTGAACAACGTCAGGAGCGAGTCACCGGATCTGGTAGTGCCGCTTCAGGATGCCACTACCATCGATCTCGATTCGAATCCCTCCTTGCTGTAAGCTGGTGGGCCTTCTCTCTTGCGACAGAACGGAAATACGGTGTAAAGCTTTCTTGATAATTGACCGATGTAGTTTATTGTTATTAATTATAACCAATACACCCGTTTTAAAAGGAGGACCAGACAATGGGATCGCTACTTGAAATGACAGCAAACATCGTCTCTTCTCACGCATCAAAAACGACAATGCTCGGTGATGAATTGATTAAATGAGTTGCAGAAAGTTCACGCATTCCTCCAGAAACTCGAAGGAGAAAAGCTGGGAGAAGCATCGGAAACTGCTAAGACCGATGTCCCTGCTATGAGTTTGAAAAACGCATTTCGTTCAGATCAAGTTTTTTGTTTGATCTGTGGCAAGGGCGGAATGAAAACCCTTTCCCGACATATAATGCAAACACACCATTTGAAACAAGGAGCATACAGAAAGCAATTCGGCATTCCGAGTACCCAAGCTCTCACTGCTAGTAATTTCTCGGAGGCTCGAAGACTCATGGCAAATGAAATGGGTCTTGCTGATAACCTCGCTACGGCGAGAGCAGTACGGGCAGCAAACATCTTTGCAAAGAAAAACCAGAGAACAGCATAGATACCGGTGGCATAGCAACTCTTGTGTGAAGCAATATCATTGGAAGCAAGAGTGGATACCTGTGCTCCCCAGTGGGATCGGACTCAAGTACGGCTCCTCTTGCCGGATGAGTATTGGGTCTGGCTCGACCGGATGCTAACCTGAAGCACTTCTTCCGATTCTCGATATTGGCCGTCCGAAACAACAAGAGCGAGATCGGCGGAATCTGGTGATTATTGCGGTGCTCCGCGACTGGGCATTCCACAGAGAAATATATTTTACATTTTCTGAACGAGTGATAGAGTTACTCATAGCCTGTTTCCGAAAGAGTAAATTTGGAAGAAATTCCAAAGACACAAAGCTGACGGACCCGTTATCTAAAAAATAACAGGTAGCCGAGCTACCGAAGAAACAGGTTTAATGTCTCAAAGACCACCCATCGCTATTGACGATGGGTGGTCTTTCTCATTGACGACGCCACTACTCTGGATCTCTAAACTCATGGCCAGCAGTTTCAAAAGCGATTCTGCCGCCATTATTGATATGTTCGGGACACCACCGAGCCGCTCTGGATCTCGACAGAACCTGCTGACGAAGGTGGGGTATTCACCGGAACTCTGGGGTGACTTCCGTAATGGGTCGCTGACTTCATCTGAATGACCAGACTGGTTAACGAATGACTGGGCAACCCGCCTCTCCGTTTTTATCTGGTGCGAATCGTGGTCACTATGGGTGCCAAAGAAGTAATTGCGCTCTACAAAAGGCTTGCGGATGCGGTGCAATCCAAAATCCCTATGTGGCTTGTCATGATTGAGATGACACCCGAGGAGGTCGCGGTATTGGAACGTTTGCTCACCAAATGCGAGGAGAGGAGCTTGTCATGCGATGGACTCTGGAGGGACAGCGAGAGCGAGGAACAGAGAATATTATGTGAGCTGGTCAAAGAAGTTCATCGTGGTCGATAAGCAGCAGGACAAATCTGCACGTCTCGCTGCGGGGTCGTAATCGCCGTGATGTCGGACACTTGAGGCTCCCCACCACATATCCTCCTATTTTTCAGTTACTTATATTATAATGACACTAAAGATGGTGGCTCGAAATTTCTGTCGGTCAGTGCAGGGGGTTTCCCCGACCGAACGAATCACCCTCATTTACAAAGTATAACCTTTGCGCCGTGATGGAGTCCTCCTTTTGTCACGGCGTATTTTTTGTTTTTCCTCGGGAGACATGTATACGGTAACTCAGGCGAGGGTGGGATGTATGCTGTGTCGCCTCTGGTGAACAACGTCAGGCACGATTCAATTCATCTGCTCGACTCTGTTCAGGGTGCCTCTACCCTCGCTCTCGTTACGAGGCAGATGAGCTAAGGTATGGCGGTGAACGCTTCAATGGAGAAAATGAACAGAGGATATCCAACTGGGGCGCAGGGGGAGGATAGAATGGTCGAAGAGTGCGGAGATATTTGGGAACATCAGGGAAAGGCGGTGATCGCCGTCACCACCAGCGGCTCTGTAGCCCGCAATGGTAAAGCAGTGATGGGAAGAGGCGTTGCTCGTCAGGCTGCGCAACGTTTCCCTAACTTTCCGCTGATACTTGGTCTTCTCCTGAAAAATGATGGGAACCATGTCCACCAGCTTGGGAAGGGGATCGTTAGCTTCCCCGTGGAAGAGTCGGCGTGGGAATGTCCTGACTTGCGGATTATCTCCAGATCTGCACGAGAACTGCGGGAGTTGGCTGATAGCAAAGGGTGGAAAATGGTAGTGGTTCCTCGCGCCGGATGTGGGGGAGGCGGTCTCGAATGGCGGGAAGTACGCCCGCTGCTCGAAGAGTATTTCGACGACAGATTTATTGTTATATCGGCACCGGCAGTTCCTTCTGGACAGTAGAACCCGCTGACCGATTATATCCACGAGACAACAGTCCCATTAACGGTTCAATTCACCTTCTCAATAGAGGAGAGTCTTTTCAAACTGCAATCCCAGTCCCTCGTCGGTCACCCTTACCACATTTGCTTTTGCGCTAATGGGGATGTCGGAGAAGGTGGATGCCACAGCATCATTTAATTTCACCGGACAGACTGCCACAACGAAGACACCTTTCAAGCTGACGTTTTCCACATCACACTCAATGCTCTGTCCATCAAGGTGTATGTTCGCTTCAGCATGTAAGTTCAGTCTGGCAAAATTTCTTTTCTCCCTGTGCATCTACTCTCCTTCGCTCTCAATACTCGGTTCTCTTGGACATGAAACCGCTCCGTCTGTCGTGCGACTTTGTCAATGGCTGCTGGGCGTATCGTATGGGGTCACGACCTATCTGAACCCACCCCTCGGATCTGCGAAATGCGACCACCTCTTTTTTACGAAGCAGGTTGTCGAGCGTATTGCCGTTGACGTTTCCGGTGTCATTATTTGTCAATATGACATGTATTCCCATTTTCATATACTCCGTTTGGCCGCCATTCAAGACACTCTGACCCACCTCCAGCATATTAGTACAGGTTTACGTTTAAAATCTATAATAATCCAGCCCGCCCATAGTGGTCAACGCATTATTGATTAAAGCTATAGTGCCAGCGACAGCATTAATCACTCCACAACTACTCCCGATCACGCTACGAACCCCAGATACCCGTCGGGGATGGGAACTCCGACTCCTCGACGACGCCAAGCATCCACGTGAACTCCTCAGTGTTCAGCGACAGTCGGTAGCCATTCCCACCAGCAGTGACTGCAAAATTAATGATTTTAGTCGAACCTTGATGGTGACTCCATACGGAACAGATCTCCTTCACGAAGATCCGGTCACTGGCGCGTTTGTCGGTCTGCTCGAACCACACTGGTTTCAGCTTGCCGGATTCGATGACCAGCGCCACTCGGATGGTCGTTGGGGATTCTCTCGTTTGGGATATGGTTGCCATGGCGGGTAAGTTATCATATGGTAACCATGGGGCGTCAAGTGATATCCGAGGTGGTGCTGCTACATGTTTCAGGCATTTCACCTTGCATTCCTATCCGACCGAGGGTAGGTTCATTAAGCTTAAATTGAACTGTCGATAGATCGACTTGCCTACCACAAAATCCCTACTGATTGCCGTACTCATGTGGTAGTCTTGCCCCATTCAAGATTACCTACTATGGAGAAATCATTGACAAATTTCCGAGCTGTTATTCTCGCAGCATCCCTCGTGTTGGCAACTACAATATCTAACGCAGCGCAGACCAGTTGCCCAGACCACTTTGCGGGTGGTGAGGCTCCTGACATCATCAACCAGAAGCTAACGAGTAAGGTACGGGAGGTCTGCTATTCCGAGTTTGGGCTGTTGCACTCAGGTGTTACTCGGACTCCACTCTACTCAGCGGAACACCTAACTCGTGAGCGTCTGATGTTGGCGAAGTCGATGAAGCGGAAAAGTAAATTCTACCCTGACCCCAGCATCCCTGTATCTGAACGGGCAGAATTGCATCACTATGCAAGGTCGGGATACGATAGGGGACACATGGCTCCGTCCGCCGATATGTCGAACGAAATGTCCCAACAGGAGTGCTTCTCTCTGGCAAACATGATCCCGCAGGACCCAGAAGTGAATCGGGGTAAATGGGAAGGTATAGAATCCGCAGTAAGGAAGTTGACCAAAGAACGGGGGGAACTATACGTCGTCACTGGTCCGATCTACAAAGGGGGGCAACTACAGCGCATCGGTGGTGCGGTAATGGTGCCAACGCAGATCTTTAAAGCGATTTACGATCCCAAGCGGAAGGAAGCTGGAGCATACCTGATTGATAATGCCACGGGAGCGCAACCACAGAAGATGTCTATCGCGGATCTGGAGAAGATATCTGGTATAAGTATCTTTCCGTCGATAAGCGCACGGGCAAAGTCTGGGGTGATGCAATTACCGGAACCCAAGTCGTATAGGGAGCGCATGGGCAAGGGAGGTCGCTAATGTCAAAGAAGATCATCAGCCCGTTCCAAAATGAAAGTGAAACCATCCAGATCTGCGACCTGACCATTGAAAACCGTGTGGACAGGATCTCCATCTATGGCGGCATCGACATCACGAGGGACAAAGAGGGGTTGGAAAATCTGCGGCAGTTGAAGGCGATCTTGGACCTCACTGCCGTTGAGATGGAGCGAACTGAACTGCCAGATAAGATCGCCGTGGCGGAACCGGAAACTGTAAAGAATCCGTTTGCGTAGAAGTGATCAAATGTAATCTTTCGAAGTTGCTTGGAAGATTATATCTGTTAGTATCCTTGGATCACATATCCCAAGGAGATCACCATGAGGAATCTGTTTGCCCTGTTGTTCGCTGCAATGTTGTCCCTGTCTCTTGCCACGGCTGGAATCGCCGCTGACAAGAAAGTTACATCTGTTAAATCTGCTGAATCCGCCAAGGCAGCTCCCGCAGCAACCAAACAGGGTCTGCTCGATATCAACACCGCCAGCGAAGCTGACCTGAAAGCACTTACCGGCATCGGTGACGCTTACTCCAAGAAGATCATTGCCGGTCGCCCCTACGCCAAGAAAGATCAGCTCCTATCCAAGAAGATCGTGCCGAAAGCCATCTACGATAAGATCAAGGATAAGATCGTCGCCAATAAAATCGTAGCCAAAAAGCCATCGAAATAATAGGAACAAAAAGCATCGGTTCACCGAGGTTTTTTTGATACCCCATATGAGGTGTTTACAGCGCATATGGGGTATTATTGGAACCAACTCATAGAAAGGCTTCTGGTAATATTGCGAAACTTCAGCAGGTTATCAGATCCCACCCATTTGGCATGTCCTATGCTATATACATTGATAGATTTCAAAATTTACTTCGGAGGATATTCTAAATGAAAAAAATTCTATCCACAGTCGTTGCTGCTCTCGTCGCTGTTTCTTTCGCTGGTATCGTCTGCGCTGCTGAAGTCACGACTGAAACCAAATCTGATACTACAACTACCAGCCCCAGCGGTGAAGTGAAGGTCGAGAAAAAAACTGTCAAGAAAACCGTCAAGAAGCACAAGAAACACCACAAAAAACACAAAAAAACAGTGAAGAAAGTTGTAACTCCAGAATCTACCACGACTATTACCACTACTCCGGCTGAAGCTCCGGCAGCTAAGTAATAATAAGTACCCAATTTCTGCATAACAAAAGCCGCATCTTCGGATGCGGCTTTTGTCGTCTCTACACCAATTTCGATATACGGATGTAGCAGCACCAGCACTAGCAGCAGTTCCGATGGATAGTTGTCTCTGGGCAGCCGGAAATAAAAACGAGGTCACATCTCAGTTGGGGTATGCTCTCGTTTGTGTCCTTGAATTTATTTCTAAGCCACAGTTGAAGTGTCACCGTCGGGAGGCTCGGCATTAGCTGCTCGTAATCCTGCCACAGTACATATCCAACCCTACCAAGAGGAGTCCAATCATGAAGAAGATCCTGTCCACTATCGTCGCTGCACTAGTCGCAGTCTCCTTTGCCGCCATTGTATCAGCATCGAACGTCCCGACTTCCGAACCGTCTACTGCTACACCTGCTGTTGAAATGAGGAAAGAATCGAAGCCGATGAAGAAGCACCTCAAGCATCGCAAGCTCCACAGGCACCGCAAACACGACAAGACTGCAATGAAGGACACAGCACCAGCATATCTTGAAGCTGGAATGGCTGTTGCAGCCCCTCCCGACGGACGATAGTCGTAGCTCCTGCTGGGCAGTTGAATCGATCCGATTGAATGAAAACGCGGCAACATCTCTCTTGGGATGTTGCAACGTTAACGTTTATGCAGGAAAGCGTAAGGCGACCCACGTTTTGCCAGTACATAGCATCCTCGGGAGCATAGAGGTGAAAATCAGATGTGGTTGGTCTCGCCGGACACAACAACTCTCGATCTCGATACGAGTCCCAACTAGCGATAGGAGAAGGAAACTCCGACTACTCGGCTACACCAAGCGTCCATTTGAACGTCTCTGTGTCCAGTGATAGGCAGTCTGCTCGATCCGCTCATTTCTTTTCACATTTCCGTTGCATTTCTTCCTCATTAGGTATGTATTCTACTCTTGCAGTTTAAAAAAGGGGATGCGTTCAACGTTGGGGATTAATCCTAAACACTGTGCGTATCATATCTAATCAAGGAGTTCACTATGAAGAAGATTCTGTCCACCATCGTCGCTGCACTCGTTGCCGTATCGTTTGCCTCCGTCGTATTTGCATATGAAGGTTCCTATTCAGAACATGACCGTGACGCACGGGGTACTGAAATGAGGAGAGAAAACGCGAAGCCGATGAATAAGTACTATAAACCCATCAAGCACCGCAAGCAAATCAAGTTCAAAAAACAGATCAGAATGCAGGAGCAGCACCAGCGATAGTTCCTGTAACTGCATCGGTAGATCCCGACGGACTGTGAATGAGTCAACTGAAAAGGAATCGAGGCGACATCCTAATTGGAATGTCGCCTCGTTTGCGTCTGTGCGTTGCCAGTGGGTGCTAGATCTCAAATTGAATCCGCCTCTAACACAATCTATAGTGATCTCCTCCCCAGTCAGGCTACAGGATGCCTCTACCCTCGATCTCGATTCGGTCCCTCCATTAATCGCGGTAACAACCTATAGCTTTCCCTATCTCCACCAGCATCTCTTCCGTGTTCTCCATCCGGTGTCCACCAGTTTCAAAGATGACGACGTTGGCATTCCCAGTGAAAAAATCTACTGCAAATTTGGGATCGACCACGGTGTCGTCTTTACACACGAGTAGTGTAACCGGCAACGACGGTCTCCGAGTCGGTGGTTCGCCGTAGTAATCGAGAGCTGGGTTGAGAAGGATGCAGCCCGAGGCGTTCAGTTGCGATGCCCATTTCAATGCCCAGTAACCACCGAGTGAGCTTCCGACAATATACAGCACCCTGTTATGGAGAAAGGGGATTCGGCCAAAGTAATCCTTGAAGAATTGGTCGATTTCCTCGAATGATCTCTCCTTGGGTCTGTAGTCTGGAACCGACACTATCGAATCAGGAAACCTGTCCTGTATCTCTTGAGCCTTGGAAGAATTCTTCGGGTCAGACTCTTTTCCGTGAATGAATATGATGTTCACGAATTGGTTCCTCTGAGCCGCAGCATACGGTTTCTCACCATGTTGGTCAAGTCGCGTCCGCCGTTCTGGTAGTGCCGGTCGGTTATGCTCCACTTCAGGATCTCGGTATGGAACTTGAGGGCGGAGAGCGAGTGTGACTAAGGTCGGAGCAGCTAAGACGGTAAGTCGTACCGCCGGTTACCCAACCTCGTCAAGGGTTGCTGGGAGCGTCGTTTGATATCACAACTCATCTGAACCCAACCTTCTGATCTGCGGAAAGCGACTACCTCGTTTTCTCGAATCAAGTGCTCAAGCGTGTCGCCGGTGACATCCCCGATCTCACCATTTGCCAATATTACTTGTATTCCCATTCCGATTTACTCCTCTGCAATATCGTTAGACTCCTCCCCCCAAAAAAAGCATCGATAATGCCCACCGTCAATGAACCCATGGTAGCCCCAACCGCCCGTCTTCGTCAACATTAAATCCTTATAAGTGTCCAAGATGCCGTATTTTTCTTAACTTGCACGAAGTTTTGTCGATAACATTAACAAGTGGTCCAGCCTACAGTTCATGAGCCGAAAGCACTCTTGAAGCACAGGGCGATGCCGACCTCGTGACTGAAAAAAGTTAGCGAATCCGGGGGCGCTGGATTAAGGATAGGAGAGGTCTGAGATGGAATATGTAATACATTCAAGGTTGTCGATACTGGTTGTAGACGATTGCAAGGACGCCTGTGAAATGATGGGACGTGTAATCGCCTCGGAATTCCCCGATGTCACCGTTTACATAGCCGGTAACGGCAGGCTCGGCCTAGATCTCTTCAAAGAACACATGCCAGACATCGTCATCACCGATATCAACATGCCTGAGATGGACGGTATCCAGATGGCAACCGAAATCAAATCGGTGAGAAGCGACGCACATTTCATTGTGCTCACGGCAAACAGCGATGAAGAACTCCTCGATAAATTTAACAAAATTGGCTATGAGGACTTCATAATAAAGCCAATCGAATTCAATCGGTTGTTCGCTGCGATTGGGAAATGTATTGCTGAACTCGCGCAGGGATCACTTTCATTTACCGGTACGAGAAGAGCACTCAGCCATTCCAAGGAAACCAGCGGCAACCCCTTGACTCAAGTAGCCTGAAGGATTCCCCGAAGCTCCTTATGCCATCATCCCTCAGAACGATCCTGCCCACCATGTCGATCCAGATCAGGACGCCTTTACCCTCGATCTCGATACGACCCTCCGCTTGCAGTAGTAGATGGGAACGGCGACTCCTCGACCACGCCAAGCGTCCATGTGAACCTTTCAGGTTCAGGGAAAGTCAGACAAAAGCCGCTAGACCGAGTGTGGATCGGAGTAGCGGCTTTATGATTTCGTCCGGTTTGCACAGATGAATGTATGGATCCTATAACTATCTCACCAATGATTTGTTCCATTCTTCTTGACGTTTGCCGCCTGTAGCCCCTTCGGACCTTTGACAACATCGAAGGATACCTGATCACCTTCAACGAGAGATTTGAAACCATCTCCGGTGATGGCAGAAAAGTGACAGAAGACGTCTTCACCATTCTCCTGTTTCAGGAAGCCAAATCCTTTCGCATCGTTAAACCATTTTACAGTTCCATTTGCCATTTCGGCCCTCTCTTGTGTTATTTTTTTCCAACAATGGCGTAAAGCCTAGCAGCTCCCAGCACGCTGTCAAGCAAGCGCAATGAACCTGCGAGCGGCATGATAGCTCCAAACATGAGCCTCTCGTCTTCTCGGTCCGATTCACTCCACTACTCTCGATCTCGATACGAGTCCCAACTAGCGGTAGGATGGGAACGCTGATTCATCGACCACTCCCAGCGTCCATGTGAACGCCTCTGTGTTCAGCGACAGTCTGTAGCCATTCCCACCGGCAGCGACAGCGAAGTTGATGATCTTGGCCCACCCTTCGTGGTGTGACCAGACGGAACAGATCTCCTTGATGAAGATCCGGTCACTGGCGCGTTTGTCGGTCTGCTCGAACCATACGGGCTTGATGCTGCCAGATTCAATGACCAGTGCCACCCGAATGTTCGCGGAAGATTCACTCGTTTGGAATATGGTTGCCATGACGGGGACGTTACCGGACGATAACCATGAGTCGTCAAGGGATATCGTGGCCAGTCGATATCGAATATCCAGTCCAGCATGCAATTTGCATCCCCTCTCTCAATGGTGTATACTTACTAATCCTAATATCGAGAACACAAGGACATTCAGGATTTCACATTGGTGAATTGTCTTCGTATTCAAAGACCAATACTGGAGGTGCCGGATGGCATCATTACTTGAAATGACCGCGAATATCGTGGCGGCACATGCTGGTACATCAAAGATGACCAGCGAGGACGTTGTTGGGGATCTGAAGAAGGTATACGCCGCTCTTCATGGACTAGGAGCAGATAAGGCAGAGGAATCCTTAGAGAAACCACGTACTGCTCTCACCGTCAAGCAAGCGTTCAAGAAGGATGAAGTAATCTGCATGGTCTGTGGTAAGGGTGGAATGAAGGCGTTGACCCGTCATCTAAACTCCGTTCACGATCTGAAGCCGGGAGCATACCGGAAACAATTCGGCATACGGAGTACTCAGGCACTTACAGCGACGAGCTTTACTGAATCCAGAAGGGCGATGGCTCTTGAGCGAGGTCTAGCCGACAATCTCGCCAAGGCAAGACTGGTGAGAGCTGCGAACATACAGGCCAGAAAGTCACCACTTCCTGCAGCACGGTAGATTCTGAACAAAGAAAATGGGCTGCATTCCCGTTGGGGTGTCGCCTCGTTTTGCGCCTAGGTAAATCTCGGTTAAATGTTCCCGACCACGACGCTTGGCACTTGGCCGGTCGATATTTCATAGATATAGTTGGATTCGAAGTATAAACAATTCAGGTGTTCTGCTGAGGTGCATAGAACAATTATAGGCGGAGGATCAATGTTTTGGAAAGACATCATAAATATTCTTCAACGGTCTGTACCTTCAGGTAGTATCACCACCTATGGTGAAATCTCGGCTCGGGCGTATGGAACATCGAATTATGATCGACCTGTACGCTCGATGCTTAGTTGCGCTCGAAACAAAGGATTCCATCAGTTAGCGAACAGAGTGGTAGGTTTCGACGGCAAACTTGCTGGCCTAGCCGATGAATCAGATCAGCAGCGGCAACAACTCCTGAACGAGGGTATCCTATTTACTATTGATGGCAAAGTCGATCTGGCTAAGACCATCCCCGTGGTCCTTGGAAAAGGACGGCTCTCTGAGGCTCCCTGACTGGGGACAGGTATAGCCACCATGGCCACAGTGGGGATTTGGTCTCCATGTTAATTCTGCCGATCACCTTGCCTATGTTCGCCGAGCAGTTAAAGTCAACTGGCACTATACGGTATCCTTCTCTCCATGAACTGGGTGACACAAATGTTTCGTCAGAGAACTGGAATCCAACACTTCAGCTCTCGATCCAAACCCAGTGAATGTTCCTCGACAAACCCAAATTCAGCGTAAAATCGAAATCTTGAGCATAAGCCGCTAGTCCGTAGGAGGTCGAAAAAGCGGCTTTGTTTCCATCTTTTCTACATCGCTGGCAGTAGAATTCTCTATGAATTCACGGCTTCCAGTCTTCGATGCAAGCAGAACAAGTCTGGTATTATTATTTCATATCATAATGTTCTATATCCAGCGGAGTTGGTTATGCTCAGTGTTTCTAAACGAAATCCGCATAACCGATTCAAGGCGGTAATCCTCATGCTTGTAGGGGGGGCCGTCTCATATGTCGCCGGAAAGTTGCGCCGCACCATGATTGCCAAAGAACGGCAACGGTCCGAAGAAAAACTGCGTGAGAGCGAACAACGACTGCGGCTTGCCCTTGAGGGGGGCCAAATGGGGGTGTGGGAATGGACCGTAGGTACCGATCACTCCCGATGGAATGATAGGGAATATGAGCTGCTTGGCTTTCCTGTAGGTGACGGCAATGTATCGACAGAACTGTTTTTTAAGAATCTCCACCCGGATGATGCGCCAGCGTTCAATCGCGCCTTGGAAGAGACGCTGGAGTCCGGGAGCGACTTCTGTCGAGAATTCCGATTTGTCCGGCCTGACGGTGAAGTACGTTGGCTGACTGGAAAGGCAAGTCTATACCGCTATGCCAACGGAAAGCCATCCCGGATGATTGGAGTTACCTACGACATCACCGACCACAAGTTAATGGAAAAGGAACTGCATGTCAGAATGGATGACTTGGCAGTATTGATGGACACGATTCCAGCCATTACCTTTATCGCTAACGACCCGCAATGCCATCGAATATCCTGTGGAAAGAAGGCACGTCAACTTCTACGCTTACCTGAAGGTCAGAAGGAATTCATATCCTCGCCGGAACAGGAGCGGCCCAAAACCTTTCGTCTAATGAAAGATGGCAAAGAGCTTGCGCCTGAGGAACTTCCCGTCCGCATTGCCGCGAAGGGACGCGAAGTCCGAGACTTCGAACTGACACTTCTCTTCAATGACCGAACCCCGCGTGACCTGATTGGAGACGCGGTGCCGCTCTTCGATAATTCAGGGAGGGTGCGGGGAGCTATCGGGGTTTTTGTGGACATTACAGAGTTGAAAAAGGCTCAGATGGAATTGCAAAATGCACACTCAGAGTTGGAAAAGCGTGTGGAGGAACGCACTGCTGAGTTGCGCCGCACGGGTGAAGATCTACAAAGGGAAACTGAGCAGCGTGTTCGAACGATGGAAGAGCTTCGTGAAAAAGATCAGTTGCTCATTCAGCAGAGTCGTCTGGCAGCAATGGGGGAGATGATCAGCAACATCGCACATCAGTGGCGTCAACCGCTCAATTCGATTGGCCTCATTGTTCAAGAGCTGCCTGTTATGTACAAAAAGGGAGAATTCAGCGAAGAGTACCTGAACTATATGGTAGATAAAGCGAAGATTCATGTTTTCAACATGTCCAAAACGATAGAAGATTTCAAGAGCTTCTTCGAACCGAACAAGGAGAAGGTTGAGTTCAAGGTGAGGAATGAGGTTGCCAGAACTCTCGCTCTTGTTAGGGATGGCTTCGAGACCATGCACATCGAGGTTGAGGTGGATGACGTGGGTGATCCTGTCATCTACGGTTATCCCAACGAATTCTCACAGGTACTGATCAATATCTTCCTCAATTCCAGAGACGCGTTCCTAGAGCGAAAAGAAGATAAGCTCCGAGTCATTAAGGTCAGGATATTTTACCATAGCAACAAGACCGTGATTGCCATCACAGATAACGCAGGAGGTATCCCCGAAGATGTCATTGAGAAAATCTTCGATCCATACTTTACGACCAAGGCACCGGACAAGGGGACTGGAATAGGTTTGTACATGGCAAAAAATATTATTGAGAGACATATGAACGGCAGGATTTCGGTGCAAAATATCGGTGACGGGGCTGAAGCAAGGATTGAAATTGATTCTGAAGCTCCCGGTTGAAGATTCCATATGTTGCACAGCGGGTTTGAAACCAGCGACCGGCACCAGCCGATTCAGCCAGTCTAAGTATACTACTCTGTCGCACACACCCCGTTAATGGCATTCTTGAGCATGGCACTAGGTTTAAAGGTCAGCACTCTTCGAGCCTCTATGGTGATCTCCTCCCCCGTTTGGGGATTGCGTCCTCTCCGGTCGTTCTTCTCCTTCACGACGAAGTTGCCGAAGCCGGATATCTTCAGCGTCTCTCCATTCTCCAACTGATCCTTCATTATCGAGAGGACAGACTCGACGAGGTCCATGCTTTCCAGTTTGGTGAATCCATTTGCATTTGTGATCCGCTGGGCGATATCTGCTTTGGTCATGATGCCCTCCGAGTAAAGACGTTAGTCTGAAGAATCTATATCACTGTCAAAATCAATGTCCGGTACGTCCTGTGGGTCAAATATGAGGAAGCTTTTGTAGCCTTTATTGGTGAAGTCCCTGATATTCGTGACAACTTCTTGCAGCGGCAGATTGTAAATATCTGCAACCTGATGAAACGGGCGTGTCGAGTTCAACTCTCCGTTGATCTCTGCAATGGCATGTGCAATATGCACATTTGCCTTGTTGAGTTCGTTGAAACCCATAGCGATCTCAATCGTATCCAACAACTCCTCTTTGTACTTTTTTAAGTCAGATATGAGCGGATTTATATCCATAGTAAAACCTTGTGACAACATTTATGTTGCTTCGTGATGTGATGCTGCACTCAGTGCCAGTGCGGTCTACCTTGGATACTCCGCCAGAACTTCGTGGAGTATATTATTCACCTCGCCCACGCACGCCATGACTTCCTCGGGCGCATCACCCTGTCGGCACAGGTTTGAGATAATGAGCAGAAGCGGCGGCATCCGATCAAGATTCCTGACAGTTTCCCAACTCATTGCCTCGTCAATATGGAAGAGTACTCGGGCAGCGTTGTCGAACCCATCACTGTCAGCAACAGAATCCCGAAGGAAGATCCACGCACCTTGAAGATCCGACAGAATAGTTTTCTCGTATCCGGTTTGCTCAACTATAAAGGCCATACTTCCCCCCGCTGATCAAGAAATGCTTATCGCCCTAACTTTGTTCGACGTTGCTTAGTCATGATGCGTATGTTGATAGTTATGGATTTGATCAGTGAGATCGAGCATGCTACTCACTGTCAAGGTCGGTTCTATTCCCCATGGATCAAAGATCGCATCTTGAGATCGCCGGAGCCAGACAGATTTCATCCCCGCCGAAATTGCTCCGATCACGTCGAAGGGATTACTTGAGATCATCCAAGCGTTGCTTCCTGATGAGCCCGACTTCCTCAGGAAGTGGCAATATACAGCAGGGTTAGGTTTGAAGGATTTCAAATCATCGACACTGACTATCCCAAGAAACAAATCTCGAATCCCAGCAGCGGTAAGTAAGGTGTCAACAGCGTCTGCACTGCCATTGGAAAATGCATACATCCTAAAGTCGGCTGACTTGAGAACTGCCAATCCCTTCGCGACATCATCAAAGGCAGGCAACGCTTGATAACTGCTCAGTAGCTCATCCTTCTGTTCCTCTGCAAGAGCGGTCTTATAATAAGCGCATGTGTAATCGAGGGCATTCCTTGTACATACAGCAAATGTTTCATAATTCTGCATCAGTCCACGTCTAAAAGAATATTCTAATTGCTTGTCTCTCCACGTCTGAGAGAAATTTGAAGCCATGGCTCCAACCATTTCCTGCAATCTAGAAACAACCCCATGAGTGTTTATCAAGGTTCCATATACGTCAAATGCGAGTGTTGTGACCATTGCACTCTCCTGTTTGTAGACTCTAGTACTCCCACTCGCCATACTCCAGCGGTCCTCGGTTCAACTCTTCGCGGTACTGCCTCCACAATGGCATGAACTGATTCATCAATGCAGTAAAACGGTCGTTGTGGTGCCGCTCCAGTAGGTGAACCAGTTCGTGGGCGATGATGTACTCCAGACAGTGAACCGGCTTCTTGACCAACTCTAGGTTGAGCCAAATGCGTTTGGCTTTGATGTTACATGTTCCCCACTTGGTCTTCATCCGCTTTACGTCCCATGCAGTCGACTTTATGCCGATTATCTGCTCCCACTTCTCCAGCAGCTCTGGGACCATCTCCTTCAACCGGCTGCGATACCAGTCATACAGCACTCGCTCACGTCGAGGTGTATCACTGCCTACTTGGACGTATAGATTGATAGTGCTGAGTTTGCTGATACTTACCAATGCCTGACCGTTCTGATAGACGACATTTATCCGGTATCGTTTGCCACGGTAGTAATGAGTCTCTCCGGTAACATATTCACGAGGAGACTGCCGTTCCTGATCGGCGAATCCTGCCTGACGTTTCTTGATCCAGCCCAGCTTACCGATCACAGCCAGCCGGATTGCTTCATCACCCATCGCTGCCGGTGCCGCAACCCGTACCCTGCCGTTGGGAGGATAGACCCCCAGATGCAGGTTCTTGATTGCTTTGCGTACCACTTCTACCGTGATTCCGCTGACCGTGATATGGTGTGATTCAGTACTCATGCTGCTTCTTCACCAATTCAAGTATGCGGTCTGCCGTCACTTCATCGTTCTTGAGTACCGTCTTGATCGCGTTCTTGACCTTCTTGATCTTGACCGAATTCCCACGCCAGTCGTCCTGCATGCTCTCTCGGACGGCGTTATGCACAGCCACAGCCAGCACCTCATCCTTGTCGAGGTTGTCATACAACGCCTGTTTGGCTCTGGTATTCAGGCTGGCTGGGTATGTTGCCCAGTCTGGATTCTTCACTCTCTTGGTCAACGCGACGATCTTGGCCAGATACTCCTGATAGGTGATGGCATCCTGCCGACGTTGCTCGATCAGCGCCTTCAGCAGCTCGGACATCTCATCGTAGTACTTGGGGTTGATGGGATGCTCGTCGATGATCAGCTTGCGGACGTTGTTCTCGATAGTTTCGGCAACCGCCTCCTTGTTCTTCCGAATCGATTTCGGAAGTGCCTCGACAGCCTCTTCGCCACGTTCAACGATCAGCTCGATCAAGGAGAGGTCGTCGAACGCCGAGATCTTCTCGCTTTCCTCCGCACGGATGTAGGTGTCGATCAGGTGCCGCATCGCGGGTTCGTACATTTTCAGGTCAATGTAATCACCACTGGCCAGCTTCACCTCGTTCCGAACCTTGTCGAAGTGATCCACCTCGCTCTTGATCGCCTCGATCTCCACGGAAGTGTAGCCAGCAGGTGCAAGTTCGTTGGCCAGACTGGCAAAGGTTCTCAGGAGAGCAGCGGTCATCTTGTAGAGCGCCAGTCGCTTCGGTTCGTTCTCCTTCAACTGTTCGGCGTTACCAGACTCTTCAGCGCAGAAGAACCGCAGATACTCCAACGTATCTCTGGGTGGCTCCACCGGTTCGCAGAGTGCCTTGATCGCTTCCCGTGCTTCCTCCAGATCCTCCTTGGCTTTGGCGAGTCGGTCTTCCAGCAAACCGGCGACATCCTCCTTGTCAAAACCGTCCAGTGCGCCGGAAGTATAATCCTTCACCGCACCTTCCAAACTGTTGAAGAGATCTTTGTAATCAACGATGTAACCATACTCTTTGTCGTCGCCATCCAGTCGGTTCACACGACAGATCGCCTGAAAAAGCCCGTGGTCCTGCATCTGCTGGTCGATGTATAGGTAGGTGGCTGACGGGGCGTCGAAGCCGGTCAGGAGCTTATTTACGACGATCAGAAGCTTCATCTGCGCCGGTGAATCGATGAACATCTTCTTGACCTGTTCCTCGAACTCTTCAGACTTGTGAACCGCTTTCTCTGGTGGTTCATTAAACCAATCCGCCATCATCCTCTGGTAGATTTCGTACTTGCGAAGATTGTCGGTGTCACCCTCTCCAGTCGTTTCTCCCTTGGTGTCGCTGATGGACGGCTTGTAGCTGGTGACAATAGCGCATTTGCCCTTCAGTTCGGTCTTGGAGAACATATCGTAGAACTTGCATGCTTCGTAGATGCTCCCCGAAACGAGCATAGCGTTGCCCCGACCATCCATCAGTCGAGTCTTGGTATTCATGTCGATCAGGATGTCGTTGACAATCATCTCCAAGCGTTCCTTGCAGGAGAGCACCTTCTGAAGTGTACCCCACCGCGCCTTCAATTGAGCTTTGGCCAGATCGGTCAGTCCCTTGGTCTTGGCATCGAACCACTCGTCGATCTTCTTTTGGGATTTGATGCTCTGGTCAATATCACGGGCTTCATAACGCAGATCCAGCACCACCTTGTCCTTGACCGCTTCGTCGAATTTGTAAGTGTGGATGTATCCGCCGAAAATTTCGATGCTGCGCTTCTTGTCCGACTTCAAAAGAGGAGTGCCGGTGAAACCAATGAACATTGCATTGGGGATGATTGTCTTCATGGCGTCGTGTAGGTTGCCGCTCTGGGTGCGGTGGCACTCATCCACGAACACGTAGATATCGCCTTTTGCCCTGAAGTCTGGTGGTAGTGACTTCTTGACTTCCTCCACGTACCCAGATACGTCTCCAACTTCTTCGCCGTCTTCCTTGCCGCCAAACTTGTGGATCAGCGAACAGAGCAGCCAAGGTTTGGCGTCGTTCAACCGAGTGATCAGGTCGGCACCGCTGGTGGTGCGGTAAATATCCTCATGCACTCCCTTGAAAACCGTAGCGATCTGACCATCCAGTTCGGTGCGATCAGTTATGATCAGCACCCTGCTGTCAGTCACATGTTCCCTGATCCATTTCGCCAACCAGACCATGGTCAAGCTCTTGCCCGAACCTTGGGTGTGCCAGATGATCCCGCCTTCTCGGCGTATGACATGGTCCTGTGCTGCGCGGACTCCGAAATACTGGTTGTGGCGGCAGAGCTTCTTGGTTCCAGCATCGAAGACGATGAAGTTGTGGATTAGCTCTAGGAGCCGTTCCTTACTGCATATCTGGGTGAGGTTACGGTCCATCAAGTTCCCGACCGGACTCTCTTCTTTCCACGTCAGGTAATACTTCTCCTTGGTTGCGATGGTGCCGTAGCGAAGCCCTTCAGTATCGTTCCCAGCCATTATGAGCTGCATCGTAGAGAAGAAGTGGTCGATGAACACCTTTTTCTGGTTGTCCAGATTCTGTCGGATAAACATTCAGAGTATCCTCGGCAAGAACTGAACACATGCCGACTTCCTCAGGAGTTTCCGATGATCCGTTGAAGAACAGGTCGCCCTTAATTACTCGGTTCTGGGATTCCGTCGAGGAAACCTTCACTTGTTCAAATATGTCGCAGTCGATCATCACGTTCATCATGATGTTCATAAATGTGATGTAACGTGCTGTCCCCTTGCCGAAGTCAGATTTCGTCTTGCCCGTGAGACCACCGAATGTCGACCCCAACTCACCCAACTTAATTACCTTCCACTTCCCACTGAACCCCGGTAGCCGGCGTTTGCCGGTCAGCAGTTCCTGCATGGTCGCATGTTTAATGTCGCGCTTCTTGGCGATCAGCCGGTCAATCGAGGCGATCATGACATCCACATCGGAGAGAGTGGCAGCGATGGCACGTTGCTCGGTGAGAGGGGGAAGCTGAACAGGAATACCCCGGAGAATTCCGAGATTGATGTGAGGGACACCGGTCTGTATAGTTCCTCCCCGAATCAATTCCTGTTGCTTGTCACAAGTAAAAAGATAATAGAAAAAGGAGGGATCGGCGAACGTTCGGTTCACCGAGAGCTTCATTTGACTTTGAGAAACTAGGTAGGATTCGAAAGGTGCTTCTGGAACTAGACTGACTTGGCCGAGCGTTCCTCGTTGAGTGAATACGATGTCATCTGGGTGCGCCAAATTCGATTCAAGCGATTTGGCTTTGGCTGGCGTTACAAACACAAAGTTTCCTGAAACCGACTGGCAACTCATATTCTGGCCGCGAATAACAGGAACTCCTTCTGCCACGTAATCGTTGGAGACTAGGTCTGACCCAAAAGGTCCACCGACGATAGCATTTCGAGCAGTCGAAGCAATACCGGATACATTCGTAACTCCCCAGTCCTCTGGAATCATCCCGACCTCGGTTTTCATATACCCAGCCCTCAGTTCCATACAAACCCCATCCGCAGTAGATGCTCGTCAACCTTGGAACTCAGCGCAGCAACCTCCATGGTCAACTGCGGCAACGTGGTATTGTAACTCAACTTTCGCAGTTGTCGAAACAGCATAACATACTGTATTTATTAATAGTATAGCGTCTCCATGTGTAGTAAAATAGTCTTGTTCCCCAACAATTCTACTTACCCAACAGGAGACGCTATGCCGC
>Ga0209125_1001406_pt1 | contig 22721 bp, 22 predicted proteins | sample BarGraIncub1131A_FD_184503 | JGI IMG/M metagenome (GOLD analysis project Ga0209125, IMG submission 184503) | Arctic peat soil microbial communities from Barrow, Alaska - Barrow Graham LP Incubations 11-31A (SPAdes) (version 2) | ecosystem: Environmental > Terrestrial > Soil > Wetlands > Peat...
AAAAGCTGGGAGCACCGCGCGACTTTAAAGTTGCGGTGCGAAACCTTAAGGTTTCGGCGGGAGCGGGCTTTATTGTTGCGCTTACGGGCGATATTATGACAATGCCGGGACTTCCAAAAGTTCCCGCAGCGGAGAACATCGATGTTGATGAAAACGGCGTAATCACAGGACTATTTTAAAGAACAGAGAGCTGTTATTCTGCCTATTAATTCCGGAGGCAAAAGTTTGAAACATTTTAAGACTATCACCCAGACAAAGTGGGCACAGCAAGGCAGGCCACCCGGTAGTGGCCAAAGTTAGAAAGAACGATTAAGTAGCCGTAGACCGAGGAGCAGAAATGAGGTAACCCTGCCGTTGCAAGATGTAAACAGCCTCATCCACGGAAACCTCGCGGTGTACCGGAGGCCTATCTAAATCTCGATACAGGGCTGGATTATAAGGTTCGTTTTTCTTCAGAATATTGTAGATTGCAGTCAGCAGCATTCTGGAGATAGCGATGATGGCTTTCTTGTGCCCTCTGCGTTTTTTGAGAGCAAGATAACGATTTTTGACCTCGGGATGATGGGTTCCCTTGATTGCGGCATTAGCGCACTGCACCAAAAGCGGCTTGATGTATGAACCGGCTCTGTTAATGCGAGTAGTTTTCTTTTTACCGGCACTCTCGTTGTTCTGCGGAGTAAGCCCCGCCCAAGAGCAAAGCTGCTTTGATGTTGGAAACACGGACATATCCACGCCGATTTCGCCGATGATAGCAATAGCGGAGAAGGATTGGATACCCGGAACAGTCAAAACAAGATTAAGCTGAGGCAGATACTTCTCAGCAACGGAGAGAATTAGAGATTCCAGATTAAGCTTGGCAAGAGTCAGAGCGTCCATGTGGGACCGTATAATGCGTAACTTCTCAGCCTGTTCCGGACAAATAACGCCATCCACTGACATTTGAATTTCTTCCGCAGAAGCCTTGTGGTTCTTGGTTAGAAACGGAGTTACATCAAAGGGCTCTGTATTCTCAAGCAACCGTGTTGTAATTGCGGAAGCGGCTTTTCCGAAAACATCGGTGAACACGTCATCCAGTTTGATGTTCGAAACTGTTAGGCAGTTTTGCGCACGGTTTTTCTCCCCAGTGATGTAGTTAGTGAGTTTAAACCGGTAACGTACCAAGTCTCGAAGCTGGCGAATGTCTGCGGGAGGAATAAAACTTCCGGAAACCAAGTCGTGCTTGAAAATGTCAGCAATCCATTGAGCGTCCTTTTTGTCGGTTTTCTTACCGCGAATAGCCTTGACGTACTTTGGATGAGCAAGGACTATTTTACAGGCAGGTTCAAGGATATTGTAGATGGGTATCCAGTACTTTCCCGTTGACTCCATACAAACATCCCGACAGTCGTTCTGCAAAAGCCACTGTGACAGCTCCCGCAACCCTTTTGTGAAGGTTGAGAAGCGATGGCTTTTGTAGGTGGTTACTCCTTGAATGTTAGTGCTTGCAATGCAGGCGACGACAAAAGATTTGTGAACATCCATCCCACAACAGATGGGGTAAACAATTTTTAGCATAGCACATCCCCTCAAAAAAGATTTTGAGGAAACGGGCAGGGACTGACCGCTCACTGAAAAACGAGTAGTTGTCTCTCCAAAGATAAGTTTACGGGATTCAAGTCCCACTTATTTGTGCTTGAAAGAGCGGTCGGCACACATAACAATGCGGTCAGCAAACAAGCTGTGCCCACTCACCTCCACGTGCTCTGTAGTGTACCCGATTTCTCAAGCACAGTGTAACATAAATCTACAATCTGCGCCACGTTGCAACGGTTTCATCCCGTTTTGTGCCTTGAGCGCAGCGAAAGGAATGGTCATAACAATGAGTAATACTGAACTATTTTCCGAACAAAAGAGGCTGAAAGCACCCAACGGCATGGCTGTGCTCATAATCAACACCCTATTCATCCTTGCCTGCATTTTCGGATTCATTCTCGGAGCAAGCCGTGCCGATTCCGGCAACAGCTTCGGCGGTGTGTTGATGGTCTTTTGCGGCATTTTCGGCTTTATCGTCTGCCCTGTTCTGTATGCCGGACTAAAAATACTTAAGCCCAACGAAGCTCTTGTACTGACGCTTTTCGGCAAGTATCACGGAACGCTTGAGGGCGCGGGCTTTTACTTCGTCAATCCCTTTGTCTCGGCAGTGAATCCCACAAAAACAACCGCTGCCGAGGCAGCGCAGAAGGAAAAGAAAAAAAACGATACATCCGAAAAGACCGACACCGCCGCCGGCAAGGCTGTTTCCCTGAAAGTAATGACGCTGAACAACGACCGCCAGAAGGTCAATGACAAGCTGGGCAATCCCATAGAGATTGGTGTCGTTGTTATCTGGCGCGTCATTAACGCCGCAAAAGCAGTTTTTAATGTTGACAACTACATAGAATTTCTCTCGATTCAGGCAGACAGCTGCCTGAGAAACATCGTGCGCGTTTACCCCTATGACATCTGGAACGAGGACGAAGCCTCCGATGAGCTATCGCTGCGCGGCAGCAGCCAAGAGGTCGCGCAGAAGCTAAGGGAAGCGCTGCAGGCAAAGGTTGAGGACGCAGGTCTTGAAATTGTCGAAACTCGCATAACGCATCTCGCCTATGCGCCCGAGATTGCCGCCGCTATGCTTCAGCGTCAGCAGGCCAGTGCAATAATCGACGCCCGTAAGCTGATTGTCGAAGGCGCTGTTGGCATGGTTGAAATGGCTTTGACGAAGCTGAGCGAAAACCACATTGTCGAGCTTGACGATGAACGCAAGGCTCAAATGGTCTCGAACCTTCTGGTTGTTCTCTGCGGTAACAAGGAAGCACAGCCTATCGTTAACAGCGGTTCAATCTATTAAGTGTTATGGGGAAGAACGATAAATCAAAAAAGCAGGTTCCTCTGCGGCTTTCGCCCTCCCTCTATGCAAAGCTCGCATCCTGGGCAGATGATGATTTTCGCTCCGTAAACGGTCAGATTGAGTTTCTGCTGACAGAGTGCGTCAAGAAACGCTACGGCAAAAACGCCCTAAGCGAGGATGACGCTGCGGAGAGCTAAAATGACCGTCAGTAAGAACACCGCTTAATCTCAGATATAAAAATAGCGCCGCACTTCAATTGCCGCGGCGCTATGTATTTATTAATTTAAGCTACTTATTCTGGCTGTCCAGAACTGCCTGAGCTTTTGTATAATCCGCAGAAACGATGTAGAAAACATAAAGTCCGTTCTGGATAACTATCGTGTCGTCAAGTTTTGGCATCTCCAGCGGCGCATAGGATTCATATATTGCTCTCTGAGTTTCGACCCTTGCCGCAGCGTTAGCCTTAATTTTCGCGGCGGCCTCTTCGTTTGCGCATTTTAAAAGGCCGATTTCTTCGGTGGTTGCGCCTGTAGAACAGAGCACCACGCACTCGGTTACATCCGCGTCTTCAAAGCCGTAGAAGGATGTAGCAATTTTCTTGGTGACAGGACCAAGGAAGTCAGAAAAAGCTCCGCTATCCTGAAGTTGCGTGGAAAGTGCCTCCAAATCATAGACTGCGGGTTTGGCTGCTTGTCCGCACCCTGAAAAAACTCCAAAAGCCATGCAAGCTGCAAGCAAAGCCAAACTCATTCTCTTCATATTGTACCCCTCTAAGCATAATGTGTTCTTACGTAATCAAGCCATGTCTTATACATCTTTGCCGAAAGATGCACGCCGTCTGTAGTTTCGCTTGCCGGCAGGTAGCCGTCTGGTCCCGCAAGTACAGATACAAGGTCCATATAATAGCAGCCCTTATCCGCGGCAAGCTGACGAAGCGCTGTATTGTATTCTTTTATTCGCGTCATATTGAAAACCTCACCGCTGCCGGACTTTGCCGCACTGACGGGGGTTATTCCCATAAGGTATATGTCACAGTCGGGCTGGGCGGCAATAATAGTATCAAGCATTGCGCTGTAGTAGTCTATATAGGTCTGAACATCGAAACCAATTTCATTTATTCCCAGAAGAATATATATCTTTCCGTATCGCTTTTGTATAAGCCCGTCCACAAGCGTTCCTTGAGCGCCGCTGTCAAGCGTTATGCAGGGCTTGCTCGTCGCTCCGACTACAGTCATGCTTGTGGCAGCATAATAATCACAGGTGGTAAGCCCAGAAAACAGCCTAAATCCATCCATAAGTGAATTTCCCATGAAAGCGGCGTCTGAGAAAAATTCGTCATCACGAGGCTCGCGCGTCGATAAATCGGGAGGCACTGCAAGCTCCTCTGACGGCGAAGTCGCCGAAGTCGTGGGAGATGCCGTCTGTTCGGCTGGATCCTGTGAAATTGAAGGAGGTTGGGCAGATTCCTGCGAATCCGATGCTGTGGGTGAAGCGGACTGCAAATTTCCTGCCGTATCAGAGCTTTCAGGTTTTCTCCCATAGTAAGCCAGTAGGAAAACCAAAGCTATGAGCATCAAGAAAAAAAGCGCCTTAGCTCCTATGTTTTTTATGTTAAAATGAGTCATAACTAAGTATGCTCCTTTATGTAAAAGTCACATTATGTCTACCTGTGTCAACTAAATATATTATAGATAAACACTTTTCAATATGCAAGGGTTATTTTACAAAATTTCGACTTTTCTTGCGCTTTTTTTCAGCACTTTTGCTGTCAAATGTTTAATGCTCCGTTTATCAGTCATATATAGGCGCGGCAGCCCACATAAAGTCACAAATAAACTATTGTCCGAGGCCTGTCAGGATCATTTCTCCTTAACTCAAGTCTATGCGGAAACAATTGACCCCTCTGGCGTTTTATGATACAATTTAAAGAATAACTAATTATAACGTGGTTTATATCACAGCGAGGGTATTCTATGTGGATTTGCGAAAATTGGAAAGACTATGAACTGATTGACTGCTCAGACGGGCAGAAGCTTGAGCGTTGGGGTAACCAAATCCTTGTCCGCCCAGACCCGCAGGCTATTTGGAATACAAAAAAAACGAATCCCGCATGGAACAAACCCTCCGCAAAATACAGCCGCAGTTCCGACGGCGGCGGTCACTGGGAAAAAAGCGACATACCCGAAAGCTGGAAAGTGCGTTACGGCAATCTCACTTTCAACGTAAAACCTATGAACTTCAAACACACGGGAATCTTTCCCGAACAGGCGACAAACTGGGATTTTGCCATGAGTCAAATCAAAAGTGCGAATCGTCCCATCAGCGTTCTAAACCTTTTTGCCTATACTGGCGCCGCAACCCTTGCCTGCGCAAAGGCAGGCGCATCGGTCTGCCATGTTGACGCCGCAAGGGGCATGGTTTCGTGGGCAAAGGAAAACGCTGCGACTTCGGGACTTGAAAATGCCCCCATCCGATGGATTGTTGATGACTGCATCAAATTCGTAGAACGCGAAATCCGCCGCGGCAAGAGATACGACGCGATTATAATGGACCCTCCCTCCTACGGGCGCGGCCCCGCCGGAGAAACATGGAAGCTTGAGGAAAACCTGTGGGACTTTGTGTGTCTTTGCGCCGGAGCTCTTTCTGACAATCCTCTTTTCGTAATTATCAATTCTTACACGACTGGACTTTCCCCCTCCGTTTTAACCTATATCTCCGAGAGTGTTTTTACGAAGAAATTCGGCGGGAAAAGCGAGAGCCAAGAGCTTGGGCTTCCCGTCAAGGAAAGCGGTCTGATTTTGCCCTGCGGTGCATCCTGCCGCTGGCAGGCATATTAAAGGAACAAGATATGAAACCTATTATTCAAGTTAAAGATGTTGTCTTTCGTTATGACGGTGAGGAGAATCTTCCGCCTGTACTAAACGGAACAACGCTCGACATAATTGAGGGTAGCTTCGTTGTTATCCTCGGGCACAACGGTTCCGGCAAATCCACTCTTGCAAAGCACTTTAACGGCATTCTCACACCTGATGAAGGCTGCATTCTGGTCGACGGGATGGATACGCGCGACGAAGCAAGGCTTCTCGATATTCGGCGTACTGTAGGTATGGTTTTTCAAAATCCCGACAACCAGATGGTCGCCTCGGTAGTTGAAGACGACGTCGCCTTTGCTCCCGAAAATCTGGGCTTTCCTCCCGATGAAATTCGCACCCGCGTGGACGAGGCGCTGAAGCTAGTTGATATGTACGACTACCGCCTGCACTCGCCGCATCTTCTTTCCGGCGGACAGAAACAGCGCGTTGCCATAGCCGGAGTGATAGCCATGCGTCCTCGCTGCATAGTGCTGGACGAACCTACCGCAATGCTTGACCCTGCGGGGCGGCATGAGGTAATAGGCACAATCAAGCGACTGTGCCGCGAAAACGGAATTACGATAGTTCTCATCACTCACCACATGAATGAGGCTATTGACGCAGACCGCGTTTTTGTCATGTCAAACGGCAAGATCGTAAGTGAGGGTACGCCACGTGAGGTTTTCTCAAATGTCGAGGCGCTGAAAGCCGAAGGCTTGACTGTTCCCGACACGGCGGAGCTATTATACGAGCTTAAACTTGGCGGCTTCAAGTTTCCCGAAGGGACTCTTTCGCTTGAAGAGACAGCGCAGGCTATCGCAGCCGCTTTAAAATGAATACTCAAGGAGAGCAGTTTTACTTTCGCTTTCCGAAAACAGAGGAACAAATATAATGCCAACCATAAAAACGCAAACACTGACGCACGTCTACAGCATGGGCACTCCCTTTGAAAGCGTTGCACTCGAAAATGTGAATATTGAAATCGCCCAAGGGGAGTTTGTCGGACTTATCGGGCACACCGGTTCGGGAAAGTCCACATTTGTCCAGCATTTAAACGGGCTTCTGCTTCCAACAAGCGGACGAGTCTTTCTGGACGGCACTGACCTTAATTCATCCAAAAAGCTGCGGCACGAAATGCGTTTCAAGGTCGGGCTTGTTTTCCAGTACCCCGAATATCAGCTTTTCGAGGACACCGTCTACAAGGACATCTCCTTCGGTCCGCGCAACATGAAGCTCTCGAAATCAGAGATTGACGAGCGCGTTCGTGAAGCTGCTGGCTTTGTGGGCGTGTCCGAAGCACTTTTTGATAAATCGCCGCTTGAAATCTCCGGCGGGCAAAAACGCCGCGTCGCTATTGCGGGCGTCATCGCCATGCGTCCGAGCGTTCTGGTTTTGGACGAGCCGACGGCGGGTCTTGACCCCGAAGGCTGCGAAAGTATCCTTAAAAACATCTCCAATTACCGCACGGCAACCGGAGCAACGATAATCCTCGTTTCACACAGCATGGAAGATATTGCGAGAATAGCAAAGAGGCTCATCGTTTTCGAGGGCGGTCACATTGTCATAGACGGCAGTCCCGAGGAAGTTTTTTCACAGGCAGACAGGCTCAAGAGCATCGGGCTAGACGTACCCATCGCAACCGATCTTGCCACCCGTCTTCGCGAGCTTAACATAGATGTGCCGGAATGCTGCTACACCGTACCCCAGCTCCGCGACGCCATACTCTCTTTGAAAAAGGAGGGTACCCGATGCTAAAGGACATCACGCTTGGTCAGTATTTTCCCGGTAACAGCTTTATCCACAGACTTGACCCTCGCACAAAACTAATCTGCACGATTATATATATTGCGGCGTTATTCGCAGCAATATCCTATGTGAGCTACGGTATTTTATTCATCACTCTGGTCATTTGCGTGGCAGTCTCAAAAATAAATCCCGCCGCGATGCTCAAGGGCCTTAAGCCTCTGACGTTTATAATTATATTTACGGCCGTTCTGAATCTCTTTTATAGCAAGGGCGGCACCGAGCTGTTCAGCTTTTGGGTTTTCACAGTGACTACCGAGGGTGTCAAAATCGCGTTTTTCATGGTGTTTCGGATAATGATGCTAATTTCCGGCACATTCCTGCTCACCTATACCACAACGCCTATGGCACTCACGGACGGTCTGGAACTTCTTTTAAACCCACTCAAAAAACTGAACGTACCAGTGCATGAATTTTCCATGATGATGAGTATAGCTCTGCGCTTTATTCCCACTCTCATCGAAGAAGCGGACAAAATCTCTAACGCGCAGAAAGCGCGCGGCGCGGATTTTGAAACAGGCAAACTGACCGAGAGGGCAAAGGCGCTGCTCCCTCTTCTGGTTCCTCTTTTTGTCAGTGCTTTTCGCCGTGCGGATGAACTGGCGATTGCGATGGAGTCCCGCTGTTACCACGGCGGTGAAGGGCGCACTCGCATGAAAAAGCTCAAGATGTCTTTATCCGACATTCTGACGATGGTTTTCTCCGCGGTGTTTCTGGCAGGAATAATTTTTATCTCGAGGTTGGGTCTATGAGAAACATTGCCTTGCGCCTTTCCTATGATGGGTCGCGATACCACGGCTGGCAGGTTCAGAAAAAGGATATTACGGTTGCCGAAACGATTGAAACGGCGCTCACAAAAATATGCGAGCATCCCGTTAAAGTGGTCGGCTGCGGAAGAACCGATGCAGGCGTCCACGCCCTGCGTTACTGTGCTAATTTTAAAACCGTAAGCGGTATTCCCACAGACCGTATTCCGCTTGCCGTAAACGCCCTGCTTCCCTATGACATTGCGGCAACTGATGCCGTTGAAGCTCCCGAAGACTTCAATTCAATTCTGTCATGCAGAAAAAAAGAATACATCTACAAAATTCACAACTGCCGCATACGCGACCCTTTTCTTACTGACCGCGCCTGCTATTTTCCCTCGGTTCTGGACGTGGAGCGCATGAAGAAGGCGGCAAAATTCTTTGAAGGCACGCATGATTTCCGCGCCGTGAGAAGCGTTGGAACGGAAACTAAAACGACAATACGGACAGTTTTCTGGTGCGAGGTCGAAAACGAACGTGACATGATTACCATGCACATATGTGCGGACGGTTTTCTTTACAATATGGTTCGAGCTATTATGGGAACCATAGTCTACGCGGGACTTAATAAAATCGAGCCCTCGACTATTCCCGCGCTTCTTGTGGACGGTGACCGCCGTCTTACAGGTCCGACTATGCCGCCTCAGGGACTGTACATGTCCCGTATCTGGTACGACGGTCCCGTCGGCGATATGATGATGAAATAAGCTAATTACTGATATTATTAACAGTTAATCTATATATTTTTCGGAGTATATGCTATAATAACCGCGTAAAAAGCAAAAACTGCGGACTTAATTGCTGTATACTCTGAATAGTCTTGGAGTATGATTTATGGCTCGTGCTAAACACACAAAACAGAAAAAAAACAGCCGCATGCTTGCTGTCATAGTTATGATTCTGGTCGTTGTGTTGGCCGTCCTTGTTTTTCTTTACAGGGACAAGCTTCCAATTTCATCACTCTCCGGAAAGACTGACGACATTGCGGACATCGTTTCGGAAAGCGAGCCTTTTACATACGAAACCGGCTCTCTACAGATGTTTGCACTTATGGGCAACAATCTTGCCGTTGCCTCCTCAACCGGGCTTCAAATGCTTGACAGCAGCGGAAATACCGTTTCCCGCGAGGTGTTTTCCATGACAAATCCCGCAGTTTGCTCAAATGACAGCAGTTGTGCGGTATATGATGTCGGCGGCTATTCTCTCCGCATTTACAAAGACGGCGACTTTCAGAATTTCGACAGAGATTCCACTATTATTTCTGTTTCTTTAAGCAGCGGAGGATATTATGCCGTTGCCGGCTATGAAGTCGGGTACAAGGGCAGCGTTACCGTTTATGACGGGACTGTAAAGCCGATTTATGAGTGGTATTCTGGTTCGGGATATATACTTGACGCCACCGTTTCTCCTGACGATACAACTCTAGCTGTGCTTTGTGTCGAGTCTTCCGGAAGCGTCGTTCACCTTTTCCATTTCGACAGTGAGAAAGAGATTACCTCCGTTTCCATTCCAAACGAGCTTGCTTTTAAACTCAGCTTCGATAAAGGCGGCAACTTCTGTGTTCTTTCTGAAAAGGCAATTCATTTCTTTGGTTCCAAAGGGCAGGAGCTTTCCACTTATAGTTTTGAAGACAATTATCTCGCAAACTATTCACTAAGCGAAGAGTACTGGACCGTTGTTTTGAGCAAATACGTTTCTGGTAGTGACGTTTCGCTTATTAGCTTCGGCAGCACGGGCAATGAACTTGGAACAGTTCCGCTTTCTGCCGAACCTCTTTCGATTTTCTCTCAGGGTCAAAAACTTCTTGTTCTCGGTTCTTCCGATATTTCGTTGTATTCCCATGACCTTCACTTACAAAAGCAAAACCACATTGTTCCCGGATTTCTGTCTGCCGTTTTATTGACAAAAGGCAGTGTGCTCCTACTCTCCTCTCATTACGGAGAAAAATGCGAGCTTCGTTGACAGACGCTTTCGCCGCTTAGTCTCTCGGGCTGAGGCAGGGAAAAAACAAAAAAGCTCGGACGTATCCTATTCGTCCGCTAAATGTGAGGTAAGGTATGAGATTTTTATTTGAAGCACTTCTGCTTTTCATAATAGCATTTTGCGTATGGAACGGGCGTAAAAAAGGTCTTGTGATGTGCGTAGGAAGCATACTTGCAATAATAATATCTTTGTATGTGGGTGATCTGCTGGGTGACACATTTGCCCCCGCCTTACAGCCCATTATGCGTCCTTTCGTCAGCGGATATATGGACGGCACAGAAGGTATAATAACCGAAAACATGAACGAACTTCTGGGCACAGGAGGTTCATCCCTGTCAGTTGACGAAGCCTTAGCGCAAAATCCCGACATTAGATACGACCTGTGCGTAAGCAGTTATAAACACGCCGGAATTTACACTTCCGCCGCAAAGGAAATGGCAGATGCGGCAATAGCCTTATCCGAAAAGGACAGGTCCTCCCTATCCGCCGCGATTGTGGATGTAATGTGCCAGAGCTTATCTTATTGTCTTATTTTTATTTTGTTTTTCCTGCTCTCAATAATAATAATTACCGTTTTGGGGAACTTATTTAACCTCAGTTTCAAGATTCCGGATAAAGACAAACTTAACACTCTCGGAGGCACTATTGCCGGTGCCGTTACCGGTATTCTGATTTGCATGATTATTACATGGGTTCTCAGATTCTGCGGAGCGCTGCTTCCTGAAGATATTATGCGCAAAACGCTCTTGACTGCCCTATTTTTAAAAATTAACTTTTTATCGTTATTCCTGCCTATTTGATGCCGGAATAATACCGCCACTAACTAACTCAAGGAGAAGAAATTTATGCAACCTACTATTTGCTCACGTTGTAATAAGAACATGGCCGTTATTTTTATATCGAAGGTTGAAAACGGAGTAACCAAAAATGAGGGTCTCTGCCTTAAGTGCGCCCGTGAGCTTCACATTAAACCCGTTGATGACATTATGACCAAAATGGGCATTTCGGATGAGGATCTTGACACAATAACCAGCGAAATGTCCGCGGTCATAGGCGGGAACGATGGTTTGAATGAACCCGAAAGCACAGACATGACCGATGATGACGCCGGAAAAACGGCAACCTTCCCCTATCTGAATCGACTTTTTGGGGCAGACAGCATGTTTAACCCGATGAACACCTCATATCCGCAGCCTGTTCCACCCTATGAGCCAAATGACAGCCATTCATCAAAGGGCGAAACTAAAGAGCAGTTCGCGCGCAACTCCACAAAGCTCAAATTTTTGAACACTTACTGCATCAACCTTTCGGAACGTGCTATGGATGGACTGCTTGACAACATGATCGGGCGCGAGGAAGAGCTTGAGCGTGTCATACAAATACTCAACCGCCGTCAGAAAAGCAACCCCTGCCTCATCGGCGAACCAGGCGTGGGCAAAACTGCGATTGCCGAGGGGCTTGCACAGCGCATAGCCGACGGCAAGGTGCCTTATAAACTGCGTGATAAGGAGGTCATGCTTCTTGACCTCACCGCCTTGGTTGCGGGAACACAGTTTAGAGGGCAGTTTGAAAGCCGCATGAAAGGTCTTATCGAAGAAGTTCGCAAACAGGGAAACATAATTTTAGTAATCGATGAAGTTCATAACATCGTCGGTGCGGGCGATGCCGAGGGTAGCATGAACGCCGCAAACATCTTGAAGCCCGCCCTCTCCAGAGGCGAGATACAGGTCATCGGCGCAACAACCTTCGCCGAATACCGCAAGCACATCGAAAAAGATTCCGCGCTCGAGCGCCGCTTCCAGCCGGTTACCGTTAACGAGCCTTCGATTGACGACAGTGTGGAAATCATGAAGGGCATAGCACACTACTACGAAGATTATCACGGCGTGTCAATCTCGGAAGAGATGTGCAGAAAAGCCGTTTTGATGTCCGAGCGCTATATCACCGACCGTTTTTTGCCGGACAAGGCGATTGACCTCATTGACGAGGCCTGCTCGGACGTAAACCTCAAAAGTCCCCAAATCGAGCGTATGTCGTCCATTAACAAGGAGCTTGCAGACCTTGACAAGGAGCGTGAACTTCTGCTTACAGACAGTGGTAATGACGGCAATTTTGCTCGGCTCGCCGAGATTCGCAGTCATTGTCTGCAGCTTACCGATGAGCAGATGCACCTTCGCGCAAAGGGCAAGCCCGCTCTTACCGAGGAGAACCTCGCCCGGGTCATAGAGCTTTGGACGAAAATTCCCGCAAGCAGTATCCGCGAGGACGAGTTTGCAAAGCTTTCAGAGCTGCATAATCGTCTGAAAGCGCACATTATCGGGCAGGATGAGGCCGTTGAAACAGTTTGCGCCGCAATCAAGCGCAACCGTGTCGGTATGTCTGCAAAACACAAACCTGTTAGCTTTATTTTCGTCGGTAATACCGGCGTCGGCAAAACGGAACTTGTAAAGCGTCTTGCTGAGGATTTATTCAACTCCCCAGAATCGCTAATTCGTCTGGATATGTCCGAATTTATGGAAAAGCACTCCGTTTCGAGAATTATCGGCTCCCCTCCCGGCTATGTCGGGTATGACGAGGCAGGTCAGCTCACAGAGAAAATTCGTCGCAAGCCCTATTCCGTCGTTTTGTTCGACGAAATCGAAAAGGCTCACCCCGATGTTATGAATGTGCTTCTGCAGATTCTTGACGACGGCAGAATAACCGACGCGCAGGGCAGAACCGTCAATTTTGAAAACACGGTGATTATCATGACCACAAATGCCGGGAGCGATAAAAAAGAAGGCACTGTGGGCTTTGGCGGCACCGTTTCCGATCTTGGCAAGGACAAATCAATCAAGGCGCTTAAGGATTTCCTGCGTCCCGAGTTTATAAACCGTATTGACGAGATTGTTTATTTCAACAGCCTAAGCGAGGACAATTTCCACGGAATCGCAAAGCTTATGCTTGACGAGCTGAGTTCCGTTATGTCCGAAAAGGGCATCGAGCTTGTCTACGATGGCACTCTGCTTGATTACCTCGCAAAAAAGAGCTATTCACTCACCTACGGAGCAAGAAACCTGCGCCGCCTTATCCAAAAAGAAATCGAAGATGCGATGGCAACGGAAATCATCGACAACTGCCACGGAAACGTCTCTCGGATTTCTGTTACGATTGTTGATGATAAGCCAAAGATTACAGCTCTTTAAACAATAGCCCATAAAAAAAATAAAAGAACCCGACTATTTATGTATAGTCGAGTTCTTTTTGTATCCGAAATTGACATGTTTCAGAAGTTCTGCCCTTGTGAATCGCACTGTAGTAATCGGCTATTTAAGGTAATAGTCCAGAGATGCCAAATCGGTAATTATCGCGTTGCATGCTCCGTCGTTAAGCGCTTCGAAGCATTCTTTTGTGCCGCCCGGCACTTTGACAATATATTTCGGCTTATTTTGAAGGGCCTTGTTCCCCTCAAGCACGGCGTTAAAGTAGCCGTTTTCGCTAAGGGTCAGCGTTTTCCCGGAAAGCGACCTAACACTTCTGACATTTGAGCTTACAAGGGAGGCTAAAACTATAGTATTTTTCATGTAAACAGGCGACTGGTTAATATCAGTGTTGTTTTCGTCATAGGCAAATCCGCCCCAAACGCAGTCAACATTACCAGAGTTAAGCTCCACGACCGCCTGCGAAACATCAATTGGCAGGAATTTTGCTTTCCAGCCAAGCTGAGTGCAGATTTCTCTTGCTAAGTCAATGTCAAAGCCTGTCGCCATCCCGCCGACTGTGGTTCCGGAAAACGGCAGCCGTCCTGCGTCATATCCTATAATAAATGTACGTTTCTCCACAGTTTCTGTCAGGTTTTTCAGTGCATTGGGATCGCCCTTGAGAAGTGAAACATCCTCATTAAACCACTTTTGTGACAATTCGGAAACCTTACCCGAATCCTGAAGAACTTTGAGCGCGGCAATAACAGCCTCGCCCGCTTGATCATCAAGCCTGAAGGCGACGCAAAACTCCTGCTGTTCAAGTCTGTCGGCAACGCGGTATTTACTGTTGCCGCCGGTACTGCAGCCGGATATTGATATTATAAGTAAAATTGAAAGTACGAGCGCAAGTGTGCGTGCTTTTTTCTTCATTAAACACCGCCAATTATCTGTGACGTCTATTTGTAACCACGTAAGATATAATATTATAGCTTGTAAAACTATTCAAGTGGAATTTGTAAACTCTTGCAACTAAAAAGGAGGAATTGTTTTGTAAGTTCCTCCAGTAAGCCGGAAGTGCTTTCACCGCAAAAGCTCAGGTGAAAGTATTATTGGTAGTTTATTCTTCTGAGTATCGTGCAAGAAATTGCTTTGTTCTATCCTCATGAGGGTTGCCCAGAACGTCCTCAGGTGAGCCCTGTTCGACAATTACTCCGCCGTCCATGAATATCACCCTGTCAGCGACCGCGCGCGCAAAAGCCATCTCATGCGTTACAATCACCATTGTCATATGTTCCTCGGCAAGCTTGCGTATTACCTTGAGCACTTCGCCCGTAAGCTCCGGATCAAGCGCGCTCGTAGGTTCATCAAAAAACAGAATCTGAGGCTCCATTGCCAATGCTCGTACTATCGAAACGCGCTGTTGCTGTCCACCCGAAAGTTGGAAGGGATAAGCTTTTTCCTTGTCCTCAAGCCCCATCTTGGCCAAAAGACTTTTCGCCTTGGCGGTAGTTTCACTTTTGCTGCGTTTTTGCACGTTCATCGGTGCGTCTGTCACGTTTTTAAGAACTGAATAATGGGGGAAAAGATTGAAGTTTTGAAAAACCAGTCCGAAATATCCGTGGATTTTCTTCAGCTCTGCTTTGGAAACATACTCTGCCTTCCCGTCCTCATCCGTGAGAGCAACAGTATCTCCAAGATAGCTGATGTTTCCGGAATCAATTGTTTCAAGCAGGGTTGCGCAGCGCAGAAGCGTCGATTTTCCGCTTCCGGAAGGCCCAATTACGGCAAGCACCTCCCCTCGCTGTACCGAGAGAGAAATGTCCTTCAGAACTTCAAGCTCATCAAAACTCTTTTTGATATTTCGCATTTCCAGAATCGTGTTCTCGTCCATTTTGTCTCTCCTTTACTGGTAATATGCAAGGCGATTTTCGGCCTTTTCCATCGCCATCGCCACGATGAGGTTAAACACATAGTAGAATATTGCGGCGCCAACATAAGGCAAAACGGACCTTTCCGCTGATGCCATATTCTTTGCAATTGTAAACATCTCAGTATATGCGATTACAAAGGCAAGCGATGTGTCTTTGACAAGCGTAATAACCTCGTTTGTAACCGGCGGCAAAATGCGCTTAATCATCTGCGGAAGGATTATCTTGAAAAATGTCTGGGCTTTGCTGTAGCCCAAAACTTCCGCCGCCTCATACTGACCCTTTGGCATTGATTCAATTCCGCTGCGGTAAATTTCCGAAAAATATGCCGCATAGTTGATTGCAAAAGCGATTATCACTGCATATATCTGATATCCGCTGCTGTTTTTAATACCGAATATGAAATATGGACCATAATATACAAACATAATTTGAAGCATAAGAGGGGTTCCACGCAATATTGAGATAAATATCTTCATAACGAACTGAACCGGCTTGAATCCGGAAAGCCCGTGCAGAACGGAAATCCAACCCTTTATAAAAAGCGAAATCGGCTTAAAGCTCGAAAGCTTGCCTGAACTTTTGCATTTTGCTCCTCCAAAACATACAAAAGGCGCCCATTTGGACATGCGTCCAAAGGACACTAAAAGCCCAAGCGGCAGCGAAAATACTAAGGTAAGTCCGAAAATAAGCACACTTTTAAGCATGCCCTCGCTAAGTCTCATAAGGATTGTTGTTATATCCAACGCTCTGCCTCCCATATTTTAGCATAAAGGACGTAAAAACAGGTAAAGCGGGCGGAAAAAACTTTCCGCCCACGCTTTATTCTGAAATATATATTTCTAAAAATTTCGGTTATTTATTTACCAAGACATACGGCGTCCTGAAGCTCCCATTTCGTTGCGATTTCCGTAAATTTGCCATCTGCAACCATCTCGTTGAGCGTTTTCTGAACCTGATCACGAAGCTCTGTATTTCCAAGCTTGAAGCCCACGCCATACTGTTCGGCGGCAATGGTTTCTGAAAGAATTATGTATTTATCGCCGTTCTGGGCAATCTGATATTTCGCAACGCCGATGTCCATTGCGATAGCATCTGCCGCGCCGGATTCCAAAGACATGAAAGCTGTCAGATAATCTGGAACCTGATTAAGGCTTGCAAACGTGGCCGCAAGGTCAAGGTTCTTCTGATTGGTTTCGTCTGTGAGGGCCGCAAGAGCCGAGGAATCTGCCTGAACAAGAACATTCTTGCCGGCAAGACCCGCGAGATTCTTAATTCCTGAATCCTTCGCAACGACGATAACCTGAGAGTTATCTACGTAAGCTTCTGTCCACTCATACTTGTCTTCGCGTCCGTTAATTGTAAAGCCGTTCCAGATGCAATCTATTGCGCCGCTGTCAAGCTCCATATCCTTGCTGTCCCAGTCGATGGGCTTTTTTATTAGTTCCCAGCCGTTTCTGGCGCATACTTCCGCAGCAAGATCAAGGTCGAACCCGACATATTCGCCGCTGTCGTCAGTATAACCGTAGGGAGGGAAGTTTGCGTCGAAGCCGACGGTAAAAGATATGCGCTCGGCAGTTGCGGATGCTTCCGCACTGGGGGCCGAACTTTCCGTGCTTGCCTTAGTTCCGCAGCCGGACAGAATCCCGAAGCACATTGCCACAGCCAGAAGCAGCACAATAACGGTTTTGATGTTTTTCATTTCATTTCCTCCATAAAATTGCTGATTAAATGTCGCGGTGCTATTGTACCACATTAGCGAAATAAAGCAAGTGCTATTGTCAAAACAGGTTGTGCGTTTTTTGCACATCCTGTTTTGACCATTATCTTAGCCAAATCAAACAATTCCACAGTGATTTTTACATTTTGTTAATGTATTTGCAGTCTGTGATGGTATAATGTATTAAATTCTATTATAATATGTATATTCATATTCGGAAGGACGTGTTTTCATGTCTAAAAGAGCTTTAATAGTCGAAGATGACGGAAATATCGCTGAGCTGCTGCGCCTCTACCTCGAAAAGGATGGCTTTGACGTAATCATAGCTTCTGACGGAGGCAACGGAGTCCGTTTGGCGCTGGGAGAAAACCCTGATGTTATTTTGCTTGACATCATGCTGCCTGTTCTGGACGGTTGGCAGGTCTGTCGCAAGGTCCGTGAAACGTCGCGCGTTCCCATCATTATGCTTACGGCAAAGGGTGAAACCTTTGACAAGGTAAACGGTCTCGAAATGGGCGCAGACGACTACATAGTCAAACCCTTCGAAGTAAAGGAGCTGTTGGCGCGCATCCACGCCGTCATGCGAAGAACTGAGCCGGAGGATAAATCGGGTGAGAAAAAGCTCACCTTTGAAAAGCTAATTATAAATCTCGATTCCTATGAGCTTATAGTTGACGGAAAAAAGGTTGAAACTCCACCCAAAGAGATGGAGCTTCTGTTTCATCTTGCTACCACTCCCAACAGAGTTTATACCCGCAATCAGCTATTGGACGAGGTCTGGGGCTTCGACTATTTCGGCGATTCCCGCACTGTTGACGTTCACGTTAAGCGTCTTCGCGAGAAGCTTGAGGGCGTTTCCGAGCAGTGGACTTTGAAAACCGTCTGGGGAGTAGGCTACAAATTCGAGCTTAATGAAAACAGATGAAAAGCATTTACTTCAAAAACTTTGTAATGACGGCTATGCTCGTCGTTATCAGCTTTTTTATTCTCGGAACATCCATAGTAATACTTGGGCGCAATTTTGCGCTGAATCAAAAACGTGACAGTATTGCGTTAAGTGCAAGCGAGGGTTCAAAAACCGCTGCCGCTTTTTGCGAAGACGGCGACCTTAACTCATGGTATCTTCGGCTTATTATAAGCTCTCTGGCAAAAAGCACCGGAAACCAAATCTTTATCACCGATACGCAGGGGATTGTTGTTTCAAGCTCCGACATGGATATTGTCTCTCCCTACATCGGCAAGAAGATGAGCCTTAGCATCATGGAAGAGCTTTATAAAAACGGAAAATTCCAGAAGCTCACAACGCTCGATAATTTTTATAATGAACGACCTTATTACGTTGTTGCGCTTCCCATTGTAATTAATGAGACCGGTACTCTGGTCGGGTATATTTTTGTCGGCTCTGACTGCACAGAAATAGTCGAAGCCTGGGGCACGGCCTCCACCGTTTTCATCACAACTGCAGCTATTATAATGCTGCTGGCAGTCATTCTCTCGTATTACACCTCCAAGCGTCAGTCCGGTCCTCTTCTTGAGATGGCGTCTGCCGCACGGCGCTTTGCTCACGGCGATTTTTCTGCCCGTGTCGCTGATGAGGGCCGCGAAGACGAAATCGGCGAACTTACCGAGTCTTTCAACATGATGGCCGAGTCTTTGGAAAAATCCGAGCAGCTTCGGAGCGAATTCATTGCAAATCTTTCGCATGAGCTGAAAACTCCCATGACGACCATATCCGGTTTTGCGGACGGCATCTTGGACGGAACAATTCCGAAGGATGAGCAGGACAGATATCTTGCAACCATCTCTAGCGAAACAAAGCGACTGTCCCGTCTTGTGCGTCAGATGCTTCAGATGAGCCGTATCCAGTCCGTTGACACACCCGCTCTTCTGGGGCGCAGCTTCAACCTTTCAGAAGTAATAATGCGCACACTGCTCACCTTTGAGGGCAAAATCACTCAGAACGGACTCGACGTGGACGCTCAGTTTCCCGAAGAGAGCATATTAGTACGCGGTGATGAAGATTCGCTTACTCAGGTTGTCTACAATCTTTTGGATAACGCCATCAAGTTTTCCGAAACTGGAACGACTCTTGGCATTTCTCTTTGGAAACAGGGTGGCAAAGCCTTTGTTTCAATAAAAAACCACGGCGAAACAATTTCGTCGCAGGAGCTTCCCTTCATCTTTGACCGTTTCCACAAGACCGATAAATCAAGAAGTCTGGATCGCGATGGGGTTGGTCTTGGTCTTTCCATTGTCAAGACCATTCTAAACAACCACAACGAGGACGTTTCAGTCTCCAGTAAGGACGGCGTCACAGAATTCATCTTTACCGCAAGACTGAAAAACAGCTGATTTTAGGCCGGGAATTACCAAAAAATAATATTTTCAAGTTCATAAACATTTCACACTATATTCATACCGAGTACAAAAGTTTATTTTATGATTAACTTAAGCTTTAAGAGATGTAATTTGATCGCCAACTCAAATTCAGCTCCAAAGAAGTTTGATTTTCTCCCCCCTCTATAATATAATCCTCTCTCTCAAAACAGATAAGCTCCGGTGTTACCGGAGCTTATCTGTTTTATTTTTTTTATATTCAGCCGTTTACTATGTGGGCATTGATATGGATATAGGTCTTTCTATGCCTCGCTGCGTGAAAATTTCCCTCACGCTTTCGTTCAGCGCAAACTGTATATCCCCGCAGTCTTCTTTCTTTGTCCAAACTCTAAGCGCGTATTCGATTGAGTTTTCCTTGTATGTGAGCAACCCGACAAATGGTGCCGGTTCGTCCATGACGCGCTTATCCGCTTTTGCCGCATCCCTCAGCGCCGTTTTAACGGTCTCTGTCGTCACATTATATGAAACGGCGAACGTCAAGTCCACACGCCTGTTTTTCTCTCTTGTGTAATTGATAATTTTTGCACTCGCGACATGGCTGTTAGGAATATAAATAAGCTTGTTATCTCCGGTGACTATTGTCGTGTAAAACAGCTCTACCTTGAGGACTGTGCCCGAAACCCCGCCAAACTCCACAAAGTCGCCGGAAGTAAACGGCTTTGTAGTCAGAGTTGTAATTCCGCTGAACAGGTTTGAGAGCAGTCCCTGCACCGAAAGGGACAGTGCAAGTCCGGCAACGCCTACCAACGTCACGAGCGATGTAGTCTCAATACCCATCTTGCCCACAACGATTATAGTCGCTATAATCCATAGTGCCACCTTTATCCCGCTGCGGATAAAGCTGTTAATTGTCTTATCAAGTTTGCTCCGTTCCTGAATGCGGTCAACGATTCTCAAAATTATCGTTATTACGAGAAGGCATACCAGAAACACTAGTATTGCCGAAAGAACTGTCATCAGACTTATTGTTCCCAGCTTAATATTTGATATTGAATCGAGCGTATCCGAAAACTTCATATGTGTCACTCCTCACTAGAAAGTAATCATAGTATAGCAAATAATTTTAAATTGTCAAAGCCAGTCGTATGCTTAGGCAAGAGTAGCGTGGGACAAGCGATTGCGAAATAATTTACTTGCACTTGACATTTGCCTTATTTTTGGTATAATCGTCCTTGTTCACAAATTCGCCGTGCGGGCGTAGCTCATTTGGCAGAGCGCCACCTTGCCAAGGTGGAGGTAGCGAGTTCGAATCTCGTCGCCCGCTCCAAAAAGCATATCTTTCCTTAAAAAGGAAAGATATGCTTTTTTATAGTTAAATATGATATACTGAATATAAGGTTTCCTTTTATAACCTGATTACAGTTGAAAAGGAACATATATGAAAACAGTATTTTTAGGAGATAGTTTAACAGCGGGACTTCCTGGCGTTTCATATTGGCGCTTCCTGCATAATAAAGCAAAGCTTATCAACAGGGGTGTCGGTGGGGATACCTTACTTGGCGCAATAGACAGAGCCGAAATAATGCTGAACGACCCGAAATATGATGATATTGATCAATACATTATCGAAATCGGAACCAATGATGTCCTTCTTCCTGTTTTGCAAAAACGGTCGTTTATCTTGGAAATGTTCGTAAAGATTGAGGAAAAAACTAATGGCAGTGTGCCATGCAAAAACATTGATACCTTCAGCATTAAGTATGAGCAATTACTGCAAAGGCTAATAAAGCTAAACAAAAAAACAGGTGTTATAGGGCTTCCGATGATAGAAACCAACACCTTGCTGATTAATGAAACCATGATGGAATACGATGCGGTTATTGTCGGCTTGTGTAGCAAATACAGCATTCCTTATTTGGATGTCAGACAATTGGAAGCACAAATGAAGGGCGGTAATCACGGAACCTATATATATGGTAATACAAATCTGTTTTCTGTGATTGATTCTGTATTAACATCTATCTTGCCGCTTTCAATGCTTATATCAAAGCTTCGAGGTCTGGTCGTAACGATTGACGGCACTCATCTGAACAGAAAGATGGCAAAAGTGTTAGCAGTTGCGATAGAAGCAAAGTTTCTTAAACAATAAACATGCTCGTATAGGTGTTATGTTAAGATATAATTGATATTTTGTGAGGTGCTGTATATGAAAAATACCGCATTGCTTGTTGTGGATGTTCAGACTGCTCTGATAAGCTTTCACCCATACAAAGAGGCAGAGGTTTTAGCAAACATCTGCACACTGATTAAAACCGCCAGACAAAACGGCATGGAAGTCATTTACGTTAGGCATGACGGCGGCGCCGGAACTCCGCTTGCCTATGGATCGGAAGGTTGGCAGATTTTCCCCGCAGTCTCTCCGATTGACAGCGAAAAGATATTCGACAAAAAATTCAGCAGCTCGTTTCGAGACACAGGTCTTAGGGCTTATCTTGACAGCAGGGGCATTACGGACTTCATTCTCGTAGGAATGCAGACCGATTACTGTATCGACACGACCTGCAGAATCGCATTTGAATTCGGCTATAATGTTGTCATTCCCGCTTGTGCCACAACGACCTTTGACAACAGTCTTGCCACCGCTGAAAAGCTGATTGAGTATTTTGAACAGCAGTTGTGGGACAAGCGCTTCGCAGATGTCCTGCATATTGAAGAAGTGATAGCCAAAATAACCTCAAGCAGTAAATAGTCCAAAAAAAGCAACATGCTAGGGTTTTCCATGCATGTTGTTTTTTTGTCCCATTATGCTATTGTATATGAAATTTAAGTCTGTCAGAAAGTGTGAAAACCATGGATTTTGAACTGAGAAAATGGAAATCCGAGGACATATCAAGTGTCGCTCATTATGCGAATAACGAAAAAATCGCATGCAATCTTCGGGACGCGTTTCTGATCGCATCTTGTGCTTTTCGCTAATTTCTTTCAGCGTTCCGTACCTGTCAAGATAATCTCTTACTGCCTGAGACTTGAGTTCCGCTGGATATATTCTGTTCCTATCTGCTGGTCGAAATCCTTCCGGTCCTTCTGTCTTATAACGACTTATCCAGCCACGTAGTGTAGTGCTATTGATCCCAGCTATCTCTTGTGCTTCTGTATATCCTATCTTTCCGTTCAGATATCCCTCTACTATTCGTATCTTCTCTTCTGCCGATAATTTCCCCTTATGTGGCATAATTTTACCCCC
>Ga0209125_1001407_pt1 | contig 22719 bp, 11 predicted proteins | sample BarGraIncub1131A_FD_184503 | JGI IMG/M metagenome (GOLD analysis project Ga0209125, IMG submission 184503) | Arctic peat soil microbial communities from Barrow, Alaska - Barrow Graham LP Incubations 11-31A (SPAdes) (version 2) | ecosystem: Environmental > Terrestrial > Soil > Wetlands > Peat...
CTTCCTGTGGGAATTCATGGCCTATGCCGCCGGAACCGGCGGTTCAATCCTGATCATCGGTTCGGCGGCCGGGGTTGCGGCCATGGGACTTGAGAAGATTCACTTCTTCTGGTACGTGAAACGGATCAGTGGTCTGGCGCTGATCGGCTACTTTAGCGGCATCGCCGTCTATATCGTGCAGTACAGGCTGTTTCATTGACCCCGTTTTAATACGACGGCATCAAGTTTAAACTGCCATCCGCCTCCTCCGTCAGGTACTCAATCCCCTTTCGAAATCAGCTGTCTTGCTGCGGTCTGCACCGGGTCCCAGACCGGTGAGAAGGGGGGAGCATAACTCAGGTCGAGGTCGACCAGTTGCTGAACCGTCATCCCGGCGGTCAGGGCCGTGGCCAGCACGTCGATCCGTTTGGCGGCTCCTTCCAGCCCGACGATCTGCCCTCCCAGCAGGCGCCCGCTCCCCTGCTCAGACAGCAGTTTGACCGTAATCCAGCCGGCGCCGGGATAATAGCCGGCCCGGGTCTTGCTCTTGATGACGGCGGTATCGTATAGCAGTCCCAGGTCACGGATCTCCCGTTCCATCAGGCCGGTTCGGGCAACCTCATAGTTGCAGATTTTGCTGACCGCCGTCCCCACCACGCCGGGAAAGGTGGCGTAGCCGCCGGACAGGTTGATGCCGGCCACCCTCCCTTGCTTGTTGGCCACCGTGCCCAGGGCGACATGAAACGGTTTCCTGCTGACCAGATGAAAGCTCTCGGCGCAGTCGCCGGCGGCCCATACCCCGTCTGACGAAGTCTGCATCCGGCTGTTGACCCGGATCGAGTCCTTTTCTCCCAGGGTGATACCGGCGGCAGCAGCCAACTCACTGTTGGGACGGGTGCCCAGGCCGACAATCACCAGTTCGGCAGGCAGCGTGCGCTGGTCGGTCACCACCCCGGTCACCCGGCCATTGGCGGTCTCATAACCGGTCAGAGATTCCTGCAGGTAGAGCGTCACCCCGATCTCTCGCAGGGCTTCAGAAACCAGGACTCCCATGTCCGGGTCCAGGGTGCCCATCACCTGCTCTCCCCTCTCCACGAGAGAGACCTGAAGTCCCAGCCGCACCAGCGCTTCAGCCATCTCAAGCCCGATGTAGCCGCCCCCCACCACCACCGCCCGGCGGGGGAACTGCTGTTTCAGAAAACGATGCACCCGGATGCCGCTTGCAAGGGTGGACAGCCCGAAAATACCGTCGGCATCGCTCCCCAGCAGCTGCGGCAAGATCGCTTCGGCTCCGGTGGCGATAAGCAGCTGGTCGTACGGTTCCCAGGACTCGCTGCCGCTCTCCAGGTTCTTTACCCGTACCCGTTGGCCGGCCAGATCAAGCTCGATTACCTCTTGGCGTACCCGCGCATCAATGTTGAACTTTTCGCGGAACGTTTCCGGGGTGCGGGCCACCAGTTGTTCCGAAGTCTCCACCAGGCCGGCGATGAAGTACGGCATGCCGCAGGCCGAATAGGAGGTATGGGGACTGCGCTCAAAGACCACAATCTCCCGCTCCGGCTCTTTCCGCCGCACATTTGATGCGGCGCTCATGCCGGCGGCATCACCACCGATAACGATCAGACGTGTTTTTGTCATCAGTATCCTCCTTTCTCAGCGTCATGGTTGCCTCCTTTCATGTAGAGCAATCATCTCCTGCAGCAGTCGAATCATCTCATGCTGTCCCTGGAGATAATAACCGGCTCCGCTTTCCTCGTCTCTTCCCACGCGAATACCAAGAATACCCGGATTTCCGAGGCGAAAAACATCCTCGTCGGTTATATCGTCTCCCACGAAGATGGCGCGACCACACCCCAGATGTTCCATGAGAATCTCCACTGCCTCCCCCTTGTGGGGTGCCTCCTGCGGTGCGATATTTTCAACAAATATCCCTGAAACCATCCGTGGAGCCGGCGTCAAACTGGCAATGGCAGCCACTATACTACCCCGGGCTTTGGCCGTATCGGGAGCATGCCGATAGTGAAGGGCGATGGTTTCCCCCTTGTCCTCCAGGGATATGCCGCTGGTGGACATAAGCGGCAGTAACGTAGCCAACTGTTCTTTCCACCCCTGGCAGAGTCGGATAAAATCCTGATCGGCGGCATCCTCACCGGGAAGTCCCTCTGCGCCGTGGTTTCCCACCAGACAGTGAGGGGTGAAGCCGAGATGGTTCAGGGCATCGGCACGGGAACGGCCGGTAATAACCGCAACAGGCGCCATGCTGTTAAGCTGTATCAGGCGGTGGCGCACCTTATCCGGTATGGCGATGCCTGCAGGGTCGGCAACGATTGGCGCCAGGGTCCCATCGAGATCAAAGGCATGGAGTGTTGAACTAGTAACAAAAGCATGAAGTGCTGCCAGGCCGTCTGGTGCAAAAAGATACGTCATTGCTGTTCCTCGGACTAATAATTTTGCGCTATACGCATGGCCAGCTTTTCACGTTGACGCACCCGGGCGGCATCCAGCAGCATTCGTCCTGCCCAGCGGTAAACGTTGAAATCGCGTACTATGGCGCGCATGCTGCGCATTCGCTCCTGCTGCTCATATTCCGGCATGAAAAGTCCCTGATACAGCGCCTCGGCAGTCTGTTCCACATGGTAGGGGTTGACGATCAGCGCCTCGTACAACTCGTTGGCAGCACCGGTAAACTGGCTGAGTACCAGCACCCCCCGTTCATCGTCACGGGCCGCCACGTACTCCTTGGCCACCAGGTTCATGCCGTCATGGAGACTGGTAACCATGCAGACCTGTGCCGCCCGGAAATAGCGGTTCACCTCTTCCGGCTCATGGTGTTCGGCCTTGAGGATGATTGTCGGGTGGCCGTTACTGGAAAAGCGTGTGTTGATACGCTCTGCCATGGCATGCACCCTCCCCTCGAAAGACTGGTACTCCTCCAGCGCCGAGCGGCTCGGGGCTGCGATCTGGATAAAGCTGAAGTGCCCCACCAGTTCAGGATGCAGCTCCAGCATCCGCTCAACAGCGGTGAAACGTTCAGGAATCCCCTTGGTGTAGTCCATGCGGTCAACGCCGATCCCCAGCAGATGATCAGGTGGGAGACCCAGAGCGGCCAGAATCTCCTTCCGGGTCTGTTCCACCGGCGGGACTGTCCCCAGCCAGGGGGGCGGCCACTGGATCGAGATCGGGTAGCTCTCCACCATGGTCAGCTGGCCGCGACGGGAGACCGTGGACGATTCGTGCTCGATGCGGGTTTCAAGGTAGCGATCCACTGTCTCCAGAAAATTCTTGCAGTGATAGGGGGTATGAAAACCGAGAATAGTGCTTCCCAGCATCCCCTTCAGCAGTTCCCAACGCCAAGGGCAGATGCCGAATGACTCCGGGTTTGGCCAGGGAATATGCCAGAAGGTGATGATGGTCGCCTTGGGTAACGCCGCGCGGATCATCCCCGGCAGCAGGGCAAAGTGATAATCCTGCACCAGCACCACCGGGTCGTCGCTGTCCGCTTCCGTGACGACAGCATCGGCAAAGCGTTGGTTGATCTTCACATACTGTTCCCAATCGCTGGTGCGAAATACCGGCCGGACATGGGCGATATGACAGAGCGGCCAGAGCCCCTCATTGGCGAATCCGTAGTAATACCCCTTTTCCTCCTCCTTGGTCATCCAGATACGCCGCAGGTTGTATTCCGGTTTGTTCGGCGGAACCATGACACGGTCGTTGGCATCCACCGTTTCACGGTCGGCATTACCGCTGCCATGGGCGATCCAGGTGCCGGAACAGGCGCGCATGACCGGCTCAACTGCGGTCACCAGGCCGCTGGCGGGGCGGTGTACCTGGATTTTACCATCAACCTTGCTATGGATGTACGGTTCGCGATTGGAGACGACAATAACCCGTTCGCCGGTAAGCTGTTTATGGAGCAGCGTGCGCAGGGTATCGGGGCTCCAGGTTATGGTTGAATCATCGGCCAGACGCCGCTCTGCATCAATGGATCGCATCAAGGTTTTCAGATCACCCACCAGCGGCTGTAACTCCGAATCAACTGTCGTCTGGGCAAACGGCTTGAGGATACCCTCGCCGTGCAGCATCGCCCGGACACCATTCATCCACCCCTGCCAGCTCAGGTGTGCCACAAACACGGTGATCATGGAGACGACCACCCCAAGCACGATAAAGAGCAGAATGACGTATTTGCGGGTGTCGGCACTGCGCCGCACCATATAACTCATGTCATGCACCAGCACCAGCGAGCCGATCTGCGTGCCGTTCTGTTCAATGGCATTCACGGCTACATGCACCGGCCCCTGGGGAAGAGTGATCAGGTGGGGTGATTTTTGGCTCTCATCCCTGGCCGAACTGCATGAGATATCGGCAGGAAACGCGGGGGTCCGGTAAACGAGCTTTTGTTCCTGATTACAGAACCCCACTGCCAGCAAGCGTTCATCCTGGGTAGCCCGCTGCAGAAGAGTAGTGATCTTTTGCCGGTTATCCTGCGGCAGCAGCTCCAGAAGCGGCTCCTGCAGGGTGTTGGTTATAAGCTGTGACCTGACATCCATGTCCCGGACAGACCAGCGCAACGTCAGCCGATCCACCAGCGGAACCACGGCATAGGCGAGCAGCCCCAGGGCTACCACCAGGGGGACGACAAAGCGTAACGAAAGTTTAAGTGATCTGACTCCGCGCATCAATTACTCCTTTCAGATCCACTATGAGAGAGGACAACGCTGCTATTTTTTGACTTCCGGCACTGAGCAGCGACATTCCCTCATCAGCATCTCGATTCCCCGCAAGGGGAGATCGACCCAGTCGGGGCGGTTGTTCAACTCGTATCCCAGCTCGTGGACCACTTTATCAATCAGGAAACAGCGCAGCATGATGGCAAGTTCCTCCCTGTCCTCCGGAATCAGTGGTGAGCTCTTCATTGCATGCAGGTAGGCTTTCAGGTATGAGCCGCTGACGTAGACATACCACGCCTCCAGCCATGGTTCGAGCAGTGGAATGTCGTCAGAGTGACCGGCGCCGTGTTGAACCAGCGCGGTCATGGCGGCATAATGGAAGGAGTGGATCATGCCGGCCACATCACGCAGCGGGGAGCGTTTCAGTCGGCGTTCGCTCAGGGAATGGGCCGCTGCCCCCTCGAAATCAATGAAGGCGAAATCCTTGCCGGTAAAAAGCGCCTGCCCCAAATGGAAATCACCGTGAATCCTGCACTTCATCGCCGATAGGCGCCGGCCGGTAATTTTCTGCAGACAGGCAATAATCTCCTTTTCAGCGCCAAGGACATGCGCTGCTCTTATTTGCTGTACGTCATCGGGCAGGCGATGAAGGTTTGCGGCCAGTTTCTGAAAATTCCGCCGTACAACGCCGCGCATGGACTGGAAGATTGAACGTTGGTAGAGGGTAGAAAACTCTTCCATACCCCAGGCGCTGTCCGTTGAGCTGGAGGCCAGCGCACGATGCATCTCCGCAGTGCGTCTGCCGAGCAGCAGGGCCATCTCCATGTGCAATCCGCGTACGAGATCACGAAACTGGTCCGGGATGCCGTTGTCGACGACTCCCAGTAGCGTCGGCAGGGGTGACGGAAGTTTTGGCAGATCAAGCTTGTGTGACAGCAGATGCTCCACAAATTGCGTAAGACTTGTCATGGTGTTGCGCCAGGCATCGCCGTGACTGGGTATATAGGTTTGCAGGACACCAAGATCATATGTCCTGCCGCTGGCAGCATGGTATTTGATCCCTCCCGCATAGGCCGGGACATTCCGGAATCTTTTTTTATCGGCGAGAAACCGGAGTATTTCGGGCTCCGGATTGACCCCATCCTGCAGCTTCCGGTACATTTTGAACAGCATCCGCTCACCATACAGAATGCTGGTATTGCTCTGTTCGACAGTTGCAACCCTGCTGGGAAACAATTCTGTCCTGGGGGGAGAAATTTTCGTAACACCGCCGCCTCTCATGCCCAACAGCTCTGAGCCGTTGGCACCATGCACTTTCGCACGACCGCTCATCAGCTCAAAGAGTAACTCCCGGAATTCCTCGAAATAGATCGCATCGCACAGAACGCCTTCAACATCTCCGAGGACAAGTGCCGTTATGGTTGCCAGCGGATGCCGGTCCGTCAGAGTCAGCAGCCGTTCGTTGGAAAGCCAGGTCATCGGAATCTGATAGATTTCGGGATCCCACTCGGTGTAGGTAACCTGGATGAACGCAAGCAGAAACAACTGATCATCCTGTCTCAGCTGACAACTGTCGACCACGCTGATCTGGCTGATGATCCGCCCTTTGCCGCTAAACCAGAAGACGCGCTGCAGATACTGGGGCATGACGATGCTGCATAAGCGTTCTCCTACCTTGCCTTTCAGCACGTCCCACCAGGGATGCCCCTCCCTCAGCTTGAGCATCAGGCCTTCCTCGCGCGATTCGGTCCGCGCCTCGCTGCTTCGCAGTACAAACCAGAAATAATCATATGGACCCATGGTAAAATGGTATCTGGTCTCCTGTATCATCGGGAAGCGGTTACGGCTGAAAACCTCTTCGGGGATCATGCCGGCGTTGCTGGAAAGATCAACGGTGACCGTCTGAGAAAAGCGTGAGAGATTAATGACAACCAGAAGTTTTTCATCTTCAACGCTGCGAATAAAGGTTAATACTTTCGGATTGTCTGACGGCAGCATTTCCAGGACGCCGCAGCCGAATGCCTTAAAGCGTTTGCGCATGGCTATCGTGCGCCGCATCCACCAGAGCAGGGACGATGAATTGCGCTCCTGATTCTCGACGTTGATCGATTCATAGTGATATTCCGGTTCAATTATGACCGGCAGAAACAGCTTCTGGGGGCTGGCCTTGGAGAACCCGGCATTTCGGTCCGGATTCCACTGCATCGGGGTGCGGACGCCGTTCCGGTCGCCCAGGTAGTAGTTGTCGCCCATGCCTATTTCGTCGCCGTAGTAGATGATGGGGGTTCCCGGCAGGGAGAAGAGCAGTATGTTCATCAGCTCGATTTTGCGGCGGTTGTTACCCATCAGCGGGGCAAGACGGCGGCGGATGCCGAGATTGATGCGTGCCCGCGGATCGGAGGCGTAGACCCGGTACATATAGTCCCGCTCCTCGTCGGTCACCATCTCCAGCGTCAACTCGTCGTGATTACGGAGGAATATGGCCCACTGGCAGCCGTCGGGGATAGCCGGTGTCTGGTCAATGATGTCGATGATCGGAAAACGGTCTTCCATTTCGATGGCCATGAACATGCGCGGCATGAGCGGGAAATGGAAGGCCATGTTGCTTTCGTCCCCATCGCCGAAATAGGCGGCGGCATCTTCCGGCCACTGGTTTGCCTCTGAAAGGAGCAGGCGGTTTTTGAAGGAGCTGTCCAGATGGGAGCGCAGCTTCTTGAGGAAGGCGTGGGTTTCGGGAAGATTTTCGCAATTAGTCCCCTCCCGCTCGAACAGGTAGGGAACGGCATCAAGCCGGACGCCGTCAACCCCCAGGCGCATCCAGAAATCAATCACCCGCAGCATTTCGGACTGCACCCTCGGATTGTCGAAGTTGAGGTCCGGCTGATGGTAGTAGAAGCGGTGCCAGAAGTAGGCGCCGGCCAGCGGATCCCAGGTCCAGTTGGAGGTTTCAAAGTCCTGAAAGATGATCCGCGCTTCGCGGTATTTCCCGGTTGTATCGCTCCAGACGTAGAAGTCCCGGTACACGGACCCCGGTTTGGCCCGGCGGGCGCGCTGGAACCAGGGGTGCTGGTCCGAGGTGTGATTGAGCACCAGTTCGGTGATCACGCGGATGCCGCGACTGTGGGCGGAGCGAAGCAACTGTTTGAACTCGCGGAGCGTGTTGTACGTTGGGTTGACGGTATAGTAGTCGGCAATGTCGTAACCGTCATCCCGTTGCGGAGACGGATAGAAGGGGAGCAGCCAGAGCGCCGTGACTCCGAGCTGCTGCAGGTAGTCAAGCTTGCCGATCAGACCGCGGAAATCACCGGAACCGTCTGCGTCGGAGTCGGCGAAAGCCTTGATGTGCACCTGGTAAATAATGGCATCCCGGTACCAGCAGGGATTGTCCTCAAGGAGAGAATCTTTATGGGGCATATGTTTTTTCTCCATGCGCTGCTCTGTCGTAACGCTCCACCCGGTTCCGTACCGAAGCGGCCAGATCGCGCGGCAGCATGTTCCAGGAAAAACGCCACTCCCAATTGCCGTAGGGGGTGCCGGGAATATTCATGCGTGCTCCGCTTCCCAGTTCCAGAATATCCTGAAACGGTATGATTGCCGTATTCGCGACTGACATCAGTGCGGCGCGGGTGAGGCTTCCCACACCATCGTCATCTGTGCAGCCGAGATATTCCTGCATCTCATGGCGCTCTGCCACCGAAATTGAATTATACCACCCTGCGGTGGTGTCGTTATCGTGTGTGCCGGTATAGACGACCCCGTTTTTGACATGATGGTGCGGGAGGCTGATCGGCTCGGATTCGAAGGCAAACTGCAGAATCTTCATGCCGGGGAAGTTGTAGCGATCACGCAGCGCCAACACTTCGGGCGTGATGACTCCCAAATCTTCGGCGATAATGGGAAGTTCCCCCAGGGCGGCACGCAGGGTGTCAAAAAGCAGCTCTCCCGGACCCTTGATCCATGCTCCTCGCTCGGCAGTTTTCTCTGCCGCCGGAATATGCCAGGCGGCTTCAAAACCACGGAAGTGGTCGACACGGACAATATCAAAGAGTTCAAACACCGACGTGAAACGGTCGATCCACCACTGATAGCCACTCTGCTCCATGACATCCCAGTCATAGAGCGGGTTGCCCCAAAACTGTCCGGTGGCGCTGAAGTAGTCGGGGGGGACGCCGGCCACGACCGTCGGCCTGCCCTTCGAATCAAGGAGAAAGAGTTCGCGGTGGCTCCATACATCGGCAGAGTCATAGGCGACAAAAATGGGAATATCTCCGATGATGGCGATACCCCGCCCGTTGGCATACGTGCGCAGCTCCTTCCATTGCCGTGAAAACTGCCACTGCAGATATTTTTGCACTCCGATTTCAAGGCCGAGTTTATCCGAATAGGTATAATACGTTTCCTCAGTAATGCGCGCCGCTTCTGCCGGCCACCGGCTCCAGCTCTTCCCGTGAAAGCGCCGTTTCAGCGCCATGAAAAGGGCATAATCATGCAGCCATGGGGTCGTGTCGCAGAAATGCCGGAATTCAACGGTGCGGGGTGTCCCCTTCTGCGTCAGAAAGGTTGAGCCGGCCTGATACAGCAGCTCCATTTTGGTCCCGGCGACGGCATTGAAATCGACACGATCTTCGGGATACCGGCCGCTGCAGGAAGCATCGGCAAGATCACCCTCACCGGCAATCCGTTCCAGGTCGATCAGGAGCGGATTGCCCCCGAACGCGGTAAAGGCGGAATAGGGGGAATTGCCGCAGGCGGGTGGCGTCAGCGGGAGCACCTGCCAGTACGACATTCCCATGTCGTGCAGCAGATCGATAAAGCGTCTGGCATCCGTCCCCAGCGAGCCTATCCCGCCGGGACCGGGAAGCGACGTCGGGTGAATCAGTATTCCGCAGCCACGTTTGTTCAGCATTAGAACTCCAATAAATGGTTCTATTACGTCAGATTCAAAACCAACCCCCCGTAATCCCCCTTTAGGCCCCAGAGGGTCCTTATCAGGGGGGGATATTTAAAGGCTCTCCCCTGATAAGGGGAGCGGGGAGGGGTTGGCATCAAACTGTTCCAGCAAGGCCACCGGATATTCAGAGAGTATGTCCTGAAGATTAAGGGTCAGCTGGCCATCCTGTTGATCCAGGTGTAGAATTTCTCCGGTAAAAACGTTGCGATAGCAGCTCGTAGCGGTGTCAAACTGTTGAATTACCCGGGTGTCCTGCCATACCTCCGGTCCAAGCGGCAGAGAGCTGCTGTCACCCATCAGGCGGCTGCAAAAACGGGGCACCACCACCAGGACCGAGCTGTCATTGACCGAGCGTTCAAATGCGCAAACATGTTCCTGGCCGGCACCCTCCACTGTCAGGGGCAGATATCGGCCGGATTCGAACAGTGCACGGTTTTTCCGGCGAAAGCCCAGCGCCTTGCTGGTCAGGTGCAGCTTGATGCGGCCGTCGTTCCGGGTCGCAACCACCTCGCGGGCCGTTTTCAGGATACCCTCAGCCGCTTCCTGTCGCAGCAGTTCATCCAGCATATTTTTTCTTAAGGGGTAATCGACCGGTCGACGGTTATCGGGGTCAACCAGGCTGAAATCCCACAACTCATTCCCCTGGTAGAAATCAGGAATCCCCGGCGAGGTGATCTTGAGGAGGGTCTGGGAAAGGGAATTTAAGATGCCGCATGCGGCGGTCAGCTTCTGGAATGAGACAAAATCATGCAGAAAATTGTTGCCCCCGGATTCTTTCAGGATCGAGTCGACGAAATACAGCACCGCGTCCTCCCGCAGAGAGTTCGGGCTGATCCAGCTTGTATGGACCTTGGCCTCCCGCATGGCCTTCAGCATGTACTCCTTGATCCTGGTACGGTATTCAGTAAATTCGTCCTCGTCAGGATTGCAGAAGGGCCATGTTCCCACCAGCGTCTGATAGAGCAGGTACTCTTCATTACGGCTCGGTGCAGGTTTACCGTCGACAATCATTTTGAGCTTGCGATTCTGGCGGCTCCAGCGGGAAAGCCCTTCCCGCCACCGTTCAGGGATCTCCGAGAGCACGTTGATCCTGGCCCGGACATCCTCACTCCGCTTGGTATCATGGGTTGATGTGGCCAGCATTGCCAGCGGACGGCTTTTGCATCGTTCGATATTCTGGCCATGGAACGCCTCCAGGGTAATGCCGAACCGCTCCGGGCTCCCTCCCACCTCGTTCAGTGAGACAAGGCGATTATAGAGATAAAATGCCGTATCTTCGACCCCCTTGGCCATGACAGGGCCGGTGATCTGCTGAAACCGCTTCACAAAATCGAGCCACGCCGACCTGTGCTCATCGGTCATGGTGTCAGGAAAACGGAGGAGGAGAACATCCCGGACGAAATCGAACACCGAGGCACTTATGGCCGGGTTCTGACGCTTTGCCCGGCCGATCGCCGCTTCGATGTACTGACAGTCCCGCTCCAGTACCTCGTAGCTGTTGATGTAGGTCCGATATACCGGGAAATAGGCGATCACCTCCACGATCGACTTGATCAGGCTGTTAAGGGTGAAGTCCCGCGTATGCCGGTTCTGCTCGGAGATCCTGTTCAGGTAATGTCCCAGCGTGTTGATTTCACTCGACATGGAGACCTGCATGACGAGTTTCTTCTTGTCGTAGACGGCGGTCTGGAAGTCTATGCGGTGACCCATGAAGCGCGTATACAGCGTTTCAAAGACCTTGGCATGTGAGGTGTCTACAAAAAGACCGTTAACCTGAATGGCAAAATCGTACCCGGTTGTACTGAAAACCGGCCAGCCGTCCGGCAGCTTCTCGGCTTTGATGAGTATTTTTTCTCCAACAATGTAGAACGGCTTGTACGTAGGGTCTACGGCAATAACCCGGTCATATTTTTCCCGTACCGCCGCTCCGCTGTCCTCCACTCCGTTGTCCGCAGGCTGCTGCTCATCGAGTGCGCCGCCGTACATCCTGATGAAGCAGGCCGATTGAAGCCGCCTGAAATAATCTTCCGGATCCAGCAATCCATCGGCGTGGTCAATCCGTAGGCCGGTAATTTTCCTAGTCTCCACAAGCTTGAAGATAAGACGGTGAGTCTCTTCGAAGACGGCCGGGTCCTCAACCCTGATGGCACCTAAGGAATTGATATCGAAGAATCTCCGGTAGTTGATCTCCTCGGTGGCGACGCGCCAATGGGAAATGCGATAGACCTGCTCCCGAAGAAGCACGTCCAACGGATCAAAGCTGCGCGGTTCCCCCTTTGTCCCGTTGAAGATTGCCACAGTGCCGTCAATGAACGCGCCTATCGCGCTGCTGTTTTGATACAGGCTCCAGAGACGTCGTTTGACGACCTCCTTTTCCCGGTAACGCTCCTCAATCCGCTCCGGATCCTGCTCCGTGCTGGGGGGGAGATGCTTGAGCGCCGTTACAATGCTCATAAGTTCCTGAAACTGGGGGGTAGCGGCAGAAAGTTCCGCTTCCAGAGCTTCGATGCGGAGCGTCAGGATAGTGTTGTAGCTCTTCGGAACGATCGGCAGTTTGTGATCGCAGTAGCGTACGAAAAAAGAGCCTTCTTCAAAGGAGAGACGCAGCTCACCGTTTTCGAGCACCGCACCGTACTGGTCCCCCAGGATCGGAATCAGGATTTTATTCTCCAGCTCTTTCTTGACCGGGTGCCAGTCGATATCGAAAAAACCCGCATAGACTGAGCTCGGGCCATTTTCCAGCACATCGGTCCAGAAGGCGTTCCCCTGCCCCTCGATACACATATGATTCGGGACGATGTCCAGGATCTGCCCCATACGACAGTGTTTCAGTTCGGCGACCAGCGCCTCGTACTCATCCTCTGTGCCGATTTCAGGGTTCAGGCTGTTCTGGTCCAGGATGTCGTACCCGTGAAGGCTCCCCTCGCTCGCTTTGAAGTAGGGTGATGCGTAGATGTCGCTGATGCCGAGCGTACGCAGATAGGGAACGATCTCTCTGGCATCGCTGAAGCCGAAATGTGAATTAAACTGCAGCCGGTAGGTTGCTGCCGGTATTCTGAGCCCCTTGCCGTTCATATCTCTCCCTTTGCTGCTGCCAGTACAGCAGGGATATTGAAATAGAGCAGTTGTCCCAGATGTCCGACCTCTTCGCTCCAGGAGATCCGGTCGCTCACCCCTTCGGTGTCGGAGCGGATATCCGCAGCACGGGATTGCACCATGTCCCAATAGATGTTCTGTGTCTGCCAGAGATTCACATCTACCGGGAGAGCCGCGAGCGATTCGACCAGATGGAGAACCTCGTCCATGAGCGGGGAACTGTCCGGCTCCTCCCGCAGGGCGGTCATCGCTCCTTCCACTCTGCGGCGGATGATGAATTCAAGAGCCACACTGTCCACAGCAACATTCCAGCTTTTGATCTCGTCGACATCCTCCTTCAGTCTGTCTGCGTCGACTGTTTCCGAGGTGAACATCTTTCGCAGCGTAAGATTAAGCGCTGTCTCGGCAGTGGTCATGAAGTAGTGCGGCACCGGCATGCCGGTTTCCCGCAGAAATCCCATCAGGCTTTTGCTGTTTTCGTAGAGGGTGATGAACTTGTCCTCAAACTCCTGGAGCGTGCCGGCGATAATGAGATGCAGGATGTGACGCTGTTCGTCCCGAAAAAGGTCCTTGATGGAGTAGTTGTGCATGCCGAAATGGGTGTCAATCAGCCTGATGACGGCGGCAAAATCACCCTCTTTGAAGGCGGTGACAAGCTCCTCCTTCATGGTCAGGTACGCCTCTTCGCCGATAAAGGAGCGGACTCCGCAGTTAAGCGCATGGCCGCCGAAGTACAGGGTGCAGAAACTTATCCGGTTCGCTTTGTGGGTGATGGAGGAGCGAATGAATATTTTACCCACCGCCAGTCCCATCTGTCCGGCATGAAGTATCAGAGAATCCTCCTTGAAAGCTCGATAGCTGAAAATATCGGTTTCTTCTCCGTACTCCTCAAAAACAAAGCTGACGGCGTAGTGCGCGCCGACCCTGATCAGGTCGATCATGACAGGTTTGACACATTGTATGTAGATTTCAGCCCCGTCTTTATGTTCGGGGATATTGCTCCCGGCCAGTGCCAGCCGTTCCAGAAAGGGGGCTTCGATGCCCTGGATGCAGAATTCATCCGCCAACTGTATTGCCCGGCCGGCGTACTGGATAATCTGGACCGTTTCCAGCCCTGACAGTTCGTCAAAAAACCATCCGCAGCTGGTGTACATGAGCATGGCGTGTCGCTGCATCTCCAGCAGGCTGAGTACGGCTACCGTTGCCTCTTCATCCAGGGGACGCCGGGAATGTTTGAGCAGGAAGGCGGCGACGTTTTCCACGGAGCGGTCAAGCAGGACGTCGATATACTCATTCCTGACTTCCCACGGGTCCTTCAGGTACCCTGACGCGACATCCTCATACGAGGCGGCCAACTGCACATTGAGCCAGTCCAGGGCCTCACGCAGCGGCCGGCGCCATTGCTGGTTCCAGCCGTCATTCCCGCCGGAATTGCAGCCGCAGTCGCTCCTCCAGCGCTCGATGCCGTGCATGCAGCTCCAGGAACTGTTGTCAATGACCTGCACCTCATGGGTGGCCGGGTGCAGATCCAGATATTCGCCATAGTTGGTAAGACGGGCAAGGTTGTTATTCTCGACGTGGTTCAGTGCATGCCCCAGAGCCATCTCGCCGAAGCGGTGGTGATGGCCGTAGGTTTCCCCATCAGTGGCGATATGTACCAGTTGGGAATGGTTGCTGTGATCCGAAAAACCGGACATCAGTCGGTCGGCAAACCGTTCTCCGCTGCTCAGCAGCTTCTCGAACGCCACTGCCTGGGAAATGGGGCCGTCATAGAAGAAGAGCGTGATGCTTCGACCGGAGGGGAGCCGGCAGAGATACGCCTGTGAAGGGTCGATTCGTGAGCCGGAGACATCCTTCCACCTGCCGTTACCGATTCTCCGCACCTTTCCCGCCTGGTGAGGAGCGAGGATGGTGAACCGGATACCCTCCTTGGCCAGCACCTCCAATGTTTCCGTATCCACGGCGGTTTCCGCCAGCCACATCCCTTCGGGAAAACGCTGGAAGCGATGCTCGAAATCCCTGATTCCCCACCGCACCTGAGTATGCTTATCGCGCAGGGTGGCCAGCGGCATGATGATATGGTTGTACACTTGGGCCAGGGCTGCCCCATGGCCGGAGCGCCAGAGTATACTCTGCCGGTCGGCCGCCTGGATCGCCCGGTAGGTGTCGGGAGTATGATTTTCCATCCAGGAGAGGAGTGTCGGTCCGAAGTTGAAGCTGATACGGGCATAGTTGCTGACGATCCCCATGATGCGCCCATCGCCGTCCAGATTTCGTGAAGCTGAATTGGGGGCATAACACTCGGCGGTGATCCGTTCGTTCCAGTCATGGTAGGGATGGGCCGAATCCTGGATCTCTACGGCCTCCAGCCAGGGGTTTTCACGCGGGGGCTGGTAGAAATGGCCATGTATGCAGAGGAAGCGTTCCATTGATTATTCCTTTCGGTAGATCATGACGCCGAATGGGGCAAGCGTCGGAAATGTTTTTGGGCGGGTGGAATACACGGTTACGCAACTGCCCGACGGGTAGTTACCGGTGGAATCGAGCAGGATGCGCAGTGTGCCGTTCGCCAGCTGTGGGGTGATTACACGGTTTTGGTCACTGAAGTTGAACAGGCAGAACACCTGCTCGTCGTCGGCGCTCCGGACGATTGCCAGCAGCCGGTCTTCCTCGCACGCGACCACCTCCATGTCATGCCTGCTGTGGTTGGCAAGAGGAGCACATTCCTTACGCAACCGTATCAATTCGCGGTAGAATTTGAAAATGGCACTGTGGTTGCCGCGAAGTCGCTGTTCCGGATCCAGTTTTGCGGACAGGAACGTACCCTCTGCCTGGGGATCCGGTGCTGTACCCTGATGGGCAAACGCGGCAAATTCCTCGACTCTCCCCCGCCTGATCCCCTCAACAAGAGTGGCATCTCCATGGCTGACAAAATAGGGAAACGGCGCCGATTCCGCATACTCTTCCCCCATGAAAAGCAGCGGCAGATAGGGTGAAAGAAGTACCGTTGCGGCGGCAAGCATGAGCTGCTGTGCCGAGAGATGCTCACTCGGCCGCTCTCCGCGCATCCGGTTCCCCACCTGATCATGGTTCTGAGAAAATACCACCAGTTGTCGGGGAGGGATTTCTGCCGAGGAACAGCCGTGTCGCCGTCGTCTGAAGGATGAATACCCGCCGGAGAGGACAAACCCCTCCTGAAAGCTCTTGACCAGATCTGAAAACGTGCCGAAATCAGCGTAGTATCCGGACTGATCACCGGTCAGGAGGGTTCGCAGTGAATGGTGGAAATCATCGTTCCACTGGGCATCAAGACCGTATCCACCCGCCTCGGTGGGATGTACCACCCGCACATCGTTCAAGTCGCTTTCGGCAATAATGTAGGCACGGCGTCGGAGTGAGTCACCCTGCCGGTGAACTGCGTCGGTCAACTCCTGAAGTATGTGCAGGGCGCTGAAATCGTAGATGCCGTGGATAGCGTCAAGCCGCAGTGCGTCAATATGGTATTCGGTTATCCAGTGGAGGGCATTTGAGATGAAGTAATGGCGGACCTGATCACTGTCCGGACCGTCGAAATTGACCGCGTCTCCCCAGGGAGTCCGGTAGCGGTCGGTGAAGTAGGGGCCGAATCCATGCAGATAGTTCCCTTCCGGTCCCAGGTGATTGTAGACCACATCCAGAACCACGGCCAGTCCTCTGCAGTGGCAGGCATCGACCAGCCGCTTCAGCCCCTCCGGACCGCCATAACTGTTCTGGGGGGCAAAGGGGTACGTGCCGTCGTAGCCCCAGTTGCGCTCCCCGGGGAACTGGGCGACCGGCATCAGTTCAATCGCCGTGACGCCGAGATCCGTCAGGTAGTCGAGGTGCGGGATGATCGCCTCGAAGGTCCCCTCACGGGTGAAGGTCCCAACGTGCAGCTCGTAGATGATGTACTCTTCGAGAGCGCTCCCTCGCCATTGGCTGTCGCTCCAGGCAAACGTCGGATCGATCACCTGGGAAGGGCCATGCACACCTTCAGGTTGACTTCTGGAGGCGGGATCGGGGTAACGCAGCGTGCCGTCCAGCCAGTACCAGTAACGGTCACCCGGCGCAGCCGCCACCAATCCCTGGAAGTATTCACCGTCCCGCTGGAGAGGGGTCTTCAACGGAACTCCTTCTGCCAGTTCCACCTCGACCGACGTGGCCGTCGGGGCCCATACCCTGAAGCGGGTCTTGTCGGCTATGGGGGTTGCTCCGATATCGAGTGTAATGTTATCCATCTTACACTTCCTTCCCTTTGGGGGTTTTTACTCGTTTATTTGAACGAGATGGTGATGATTTCCTGTTTTAAAATGATACATAATGGTACCGCATATCAGGGCATTTGCAACTTGTCTCGACAATACGCGTGGCCTGGCATACCTGTTTTGAGCCGAAAATAGAATTACTAAACAGCAAGTAACTTGCCAATATGCGAAAAAAGACAAAAGGTTTAATTTGTCTCTAAATAACAAGGCATTAGGGTAATAGGAAGGAGCATCAGAGATGTATGAAATGATTCGATAACTGCACTATTTGGTGGGACCGCACTAGATTGAGGGATACTTTGAGGGGAGATGGATAGTCACATAGGTTTTTTTCTGTGCATCGATGCTCACGCGTCAAACATGCCGTCACCAGACAGAATATGGCTCCCATCATGGTGACGGCGGTGAGATCAGCACAGCTTACAACAATACGCTATGGCAAAGAAGGGCGGTGCAGTTCAAGGCGATGCTCGGAATTCAGTGCCATGTCAGTACGAAGGCTCGAAGTTTGCCTCCATGCTCATCGCGGTAATAAACCGCCGAAATATTTTCCGCTACACGTCCGCGCTGAATTTCGTACCCTTCCTTTCTTTCAGATGACTCGGTGGTGAAAACAGGGTTTTTCGAAACCTGTCGCATAACTCCCTTCATAAATGATTCCGGCACGCCCTGGCCGCCTCGGTCAATTACCTGGATGGCCTTGATTTTCTGAGCCTCGCGCAGCACCTTGAATTCGGTGACCTGCCCTTTGTATCGTTCCCAACCCGGGTTGGTGGCGCTGAACTGTTTGTCAAAGCCAGCGCGCGGAATAAAGGCCGGCAGGGTTGTCGGCCGTGCTCCGGAAGATGCCACGGGGGATGGGCTTTTCGAGCCGCGGTTCTCGGCGATGGAGCTCAGCACGGCCTTGTCGCTCATCCGCTCCTGGTCCTGTGCCGCTGCCGGGGGGGCAACAGGTGCCGCAACCGGCAGTTTGGCTGGCCCAGTCAGTGGGGCGTTCGGAGAGGTCGTCAGTGGAGCTGATTTCGCTGTCGTCGGTTCCGGTTTGGGAGACGGTTCACGCTGCTGCAGGTACGTGATGGCAACGACAGCGATGACCACCGGTGCCAACCAGAGCACAAATGTACCCCTTTTTGAACGAGCCGGTTTGGTCTCAACGGTATCTATGTTCTCGGCATTCCAGTCATGAGCCAGAAATGGAGTCGCCTGTTCAAGTGTTGCGGGTTCAGCTGTGTTGTTGACCGCAGTATCGAAGGAACTGGTGAATTCGGAATAGACAGAAAGACGTTGCCGGGGAGCGTACGTCATGCCCTGCTCCTCCAAAGAGGGTTCGGGGGTGCCGGCGGTGGCAACCGGAAGCTGCAGCTCACTGTTTACCTGTTGCGGTGGAGATTCCTCAGAGGTTGGGGGGGCGATAAGAGCGGTAAATTCCGGTGCGCATACCGGTTGAGGAGTGAAGTCTGTTGATGTTGCCGGCTCCGGAGACATAGACACCACACTCTTGCCCGGCTTGCTCAGAAGTGTGCTCAGAAGATGGTGCAGTGCGGAAAGGAGCTGACTATCTTCCGCCGAAGTATCGAGCCATCCCTGGAATGGTTTCAAGATGGCATCATTTGTCTGGCCCGGAGAAGCGAGCAGTACGAAGCGTGATCGCTTGCGCCCCAACTGTTTTTTCAGGTGCATGATCAAAATGTCGGCCGAGAGCCCGGACAGATGAGTCTGGACAAATACCACATCCGGTTTTTCGATGGTGATCTCTTCGCCACCCTTTTCAAGGTTGTTCACAACCCGGAGGCGAATGTTTTTGTCTTCGCTCAACCTGCCGAAAATCTTTCGCAGGCGTGCCACATCAGTGATTAATAGCAGATTGCTCACAAAGAACCCCTTCACCAGAAATGTGGCTATTGTACTGGATGGAACTGCGTTAATCAACAGTTATGCTGAACAAGAACAGTGTCACCTGTGCTTTTCGTTTGACAAAACAGTGCGGTGAAAATTATTATCAAAAGATTATGGATCTGATGTGAACTTATTGGGGGAATTATGGCAAAAACGTATAAAATAGCGGTTCTGGCAGGCGATGGAATCGGTCCTGAGGTTATGGCCGAAGCGCGTAATGTTCTTGATGCGGTCGAGAAAAAATTCGATGTGACCTTTACCCGTACACCTGCCAATGTTGGAGGAGCCGGTATCGACAACGAAGGCAAGGCGCTTCCGCAGAGTACGGTTGATATCTGCAAGGCCTCCGACGCCATTCTCTTCGGTTCGGTTGGTGGCCCGAAGTGGGAGACTCTGCCGCCCGACGAGCAGCCCGAACGTGGGGCCCTGCTGCCGCTCCGCAAGATATTCGGCCTGTATGCAAACCTTCGCCCCGCCATTATCTTTCCGTCTTTGACCGGCGCATCATCGCTCAAGGAAGAGGTTATCGGCGGCGGTTTCAACATCCTGGTCATCCGTGAGCTGACGGGCGGCATCTATTTTTCCCAGCCGAAAGGTATCGAAGGGGTTGGGCGCGAGCGGGTCGGCGTTGATACCCTGCGTTACTCCGTACCGGAGATTGAGCGCATCACGCACGTCGCTTTTCAGGCTGCCCGCAAGCGCGGTAAAAAGGTCTGCTCCATCGACAAAGCGAATGTGCTCTCCTCTTCCGTGCTCTGGCGCGAAATTGTTATCGGTATCGCACGCGAATATCCTGATGTTGAGCTGACCCATATGTACGTTGACAACGCTGCCATGCAACTGGTGAAATGGCCCAAGCAGTTTGACGTGATTCTGGCAGAGAACATGTTCGGTGACATCCTTTCCGATGAAGCCGCCATGTTGACCGGTTCGCTCGGGATGCTCCCGTCAGCCTCGCTGGCAGAGGGGACCTTCGGCATGTACGAGCCATCCGGCGGTTCGGCTCCCGACATCGCCGGTCAGGGTATTGCCAATCCGATCGCCCAGATTCTCTCGGCTGCGATGATGCTCAAGTTTTCTTTCGGAATGCTGGATGCCGCCGATGCCATCGACAAAGCAGTAGAAAAGGTGCTCGATCAGGGATACCGCACCGCCGACATCTACCAGAGTAAAGATGGCGAGAAGCTGGTGAACACAAAGGAAATGGGTGCGGCAATAATTGCAAATCTGTAGGGTTAACCTCCAAACTTACGAGAAAAGGAAAACAACTATGAAAGTAGGAATCGTCGGATGGCGCGGTATGGTTGGTTCGGTTCTTATGCAGCGAATGCAGGAAGAAAACGACTTTGCTCTGGGTTTTGAGCCGGTATTTTTTACTACCTCCCAGGCCGGACAGCCGGCTCCGATGAACGCGGGTACCTTGAAGGACGCCTCGGACATCGCCGAGCTTAAAAAACTGGATGTGATCATCACCTGTCAAGGGGGCGATTACACCAAGGCGGTTCACCCTGAACTGCGCAAGCAGGGGTGGAACGGCTACTGGATCGATGCCGCCAGCACTCTGCGCATGGAACCGAACGCCGTCATTATCCTTGATCCGGTCAACCGGAGTGTGATTGATGCGGCGCTGGCCAAGGGAGAGAAGGATTTCATCGGCGGTAACTGCACCGTCAGCCTGATGTTGATGGCTCTGGGCGGCCTGTTCCGTGCCGGAGTGGTGGAATGGATCAGCTCCATGACCTATCAGGCGGCAAGCGGCGCCGGTGCTCCCAATATGCGTGAACTGCTGGCGCAGATGGGCGTTCTGAACGGTGTCGTCGCTGAAGAGTTGAAAAATCCGGGTTCGGCCATTCTTGAAATAGACCGGAAGGTCACCGCTTCCCTGCGGGATGGCTCAATGCCGACCAAAGAGTTTGGTTTTCCATTGGCCGGCAGTGTGCTCCCCTGGATCGACCGGGAGGTTGAAGATGGCCAGAGTCGCGAAGAGCTGAAAGGTTTTCAGGAAACCAACAAGATTCTCGGTACGACAACCCCGATCCCGGTGGATGGACTCTGCGTGCGTGTTGGCGCCATGCGCTGCCACAGCCAGGCGCTGACTATCAAGTTGAACAAGAATCTGCCGATCGCCGAGATTGAGAATCTGATCAAAAACGATAATCAGTGGGTCAAATTGATCCCCAATACCAAGGCAGATTCTCTTGCAGGGCTTACCCCGGCAGCCGTTTCGGGAACCCTGACGGTTCCGGTCGGCCGTGTTCGCAAGATGAAGATGGGGCCGGAGTACCTGTCGGCCTTTACCTGCGGCGATCAGCTCCTCTGGGGAGCGGCGGAACCGCTCCGCCGGATGCTGCGGATTCTTCTGGAAAAATAACCGTCACCACAGGATAGAGACACAACGTATTACCAAGGACGCCCCTCTCCGGGGCGTTCTTGGTCTGACCGCTCAATTGCCTGCCGATTTTCTCCCACCCGTTCGATTTTTCTCTGCCACTCTGCGTCTTTGTGGTAGATTACACCTATGAAATCATCAACGACAAAACCCGAACTCCTCGCTCCGGCCGGCTCACTGGAATCCTTCTTTGCTGCAATCGAAAAAGGCGCCGACGCCGTTTATGCGGGCCTGCAGGAGTTCTCTGCCCGCGCCCGCGCCAAAAATTTTACTCTTTCCCAGATGGAGCGGATGCTGGCCTATGCCCACGGCCAAAACCGCCGAATTTACGTCACCCTCAATACTCTGGTGAAGGAAAAGGAACTGCCGCAGCTGGTGGATACCCTGGCTGCTCTGGCGGGGATGCGGGTTGATGGCGTGATCCTGCAGGATCTGGCGGTGGCGCGGATGATCAGGAATCACTTCCCCTCCATCCCACTGCACGCCTCAACCCAGATGACGATCCACAACACTCCGGGTGTCAAGATGCTGGAGGAGCTCGGTTTCCAGCGGGCGGTGCTGGCGCGGGAGCTGGCGGTTGATGAAATCGCTGCCATTGCCGCTTCCACCCCGGTCGAGATTGAATGTTTCGTGCATGGCGCACTCTGTTTCTCCATCTCCGGCCAATGTTTCTTCTCTTCGCTGCTCGGTGGCCACAGTGGCAATCGTGGCCGTTGCGCTCAGCCTTGCCGCCGACTGTATAACCACCGTGGCAAGGAGGGGCATTACTTTTCCACCAGCGATCTGTCTGCTATTGACCTTATTCCGGATCTGGTCAAGGCCGGGGTTTCATCGCTCAAGATCGAAGGGCGGATGAAATCGGCCGAGTACGTCGCCTCTGTGGTTGAAGCCTACCGCACCGTGCTGGATGCACCGGAGAGTTCGCACAAAGAAGCGCTTGCGATTGCCAAGGGGATACTTAAATATTCCTTCGGCCGGACTCCGACCAAAGGATTTCTGGCATCACAGCAACCGGACGATATTGCCAATCCCTGGCAGAAGGGGGGAACCGGGCGTTTTATCGGTCAGATCAAAAGTATCAAAGGGAAGAGCCTGGTCTTTGAAACCAGAGATGCTCTGCATGTCGGGGATCGTCTCCGGGCACAGCCCAAAAGTGACATGGCCGGCCAGGCCTGGACGCTGCGCGAGATGGTTCTCAACCGGAAAAAGGTTATGGAAGCTCCAGCAGGTAGCCTGGTGGAGGTTGAGACGCCGTTTGGCTTCTCAGTCGGAGACTCGATCTATAAGGTTTCATCGAGAGAGGCCTATACCCTTAGTGACAGCGCTTGTCAGCGCCGCCTTGACGGTGGGGGGCAGGGGGGCAAGCTCCCCTGTCGGCTGGTTGTTTCCTTAAAGGATGAACAGCTTACGGTTGCTGCCACCGTGGAGGGATATCCCCACCAGTTCAGTTTC
>Ga0209125_1001408_pt1 | contig 22717 bp, 18 predicted proteins | sample BarGraIncub1131A_FD_184503 | JGI IMG/M metagenome (GOLD analysis project Ga0209125, IMG submission 184503) | Arctic peat soil microbial communities from Barrow, Alaska - Barrow Graham LP Incubations 11-31A (SPAdes) (version 2) | ecosystem: Environmental > Terrestrial > Soil > Wetlands > Peat...
AAGCAGGACCACGGCTAGAACCAGCACTCCCAGACCTCGTGACAGGGCTGTCCGAGCAGCAGTTGCTCGGACAGCCCGGACCCCGACCGAATTCATCACGCCTGACGCCTCCTTCATAGCCCCCTCCTTCGCCTTCGGTTTCTGGTCTCAATCCACCTGACCATGAATGTACTTGCTTAAAAGCTCCTCCAGGTCGACCGCGGACTCGGTTTCCCTGATGGTCCCACCCGCACGAATCAGCGTATCCGAGCCGCCCGGTTTCAACAGGAGGAACTTGTCGCCGATGATTCCCTTGGTGCGCACCGAAGCGATAATGTCCTCCTGAAGCTTCACCTCGCCGCGCATCTTGAGTATCACCCTCGCCCTCCCTTGCTGTTTCGGATCGAGGGAGATCTTCTCCACGGAGCCCACCTCGACCCCGGCGATTTCCACCGAAGCCCCGGGCTTGAGGCCGGAAACCGAATCGAAAACCGCGGCAACCCGGTAGCAATCCCCCCCCAGCAGTTCGATCTTGCCGAGCTTTATGGAGAGGTAGGAAAGGCAGAGTATGCCGATCAGGACGAAGATTCCGACCGCCGTATCGAGGCTCACTTTCTTCATTTTCCGTACCCGCGCTACCTTTTTTCGTTGTGGCGGACCGCTCAGACTAGCTGAATCGGTCCTTCCAGGCTCCCGTTGATAAACTGCCGCACCATGGGATCCTGCGAGCCGAGGATCTGCTGCGACGTCCCGACTTCGATGATCTTGCCCTGGTACAGCACGGCGACATTGTCGGAGATATCGAAAATCTCCGGTATCTCGTGTGAGACCACCACGGCCGTATACCCGAATTTTCCGTGAGTCGACCGGATCATCTGGTTAATGGCACGGCTGATGACCGGATCGAGCCCCGTGGTCGGCTCGTCGAAGAGGATGATCCGAGGGTCCATCAGAAGCGCCCGGGCAAGCCCGACCCTTTTCTTCATGCCGCCAGAGAGCTCGTCCGGGTATTTCGCATCCACCCCGGTGAGCCCCACGTGGGAGAGCGCGTCGCGCACCCGCTCGCGGATTTCGGCATCGGTGAGCCTGGTCTTTTCCTGTAGCGGAAAGGCGACATTCTCGAAGACGGTGAGGGAGTCGAAAAGCGCCGCGTTCTGGAATAGCATGCCGAACTTCTCCCGCACCCGGTTCATCTCTCCCCTTCCCATTCCGGAGATCTCCTCGCCTTCCACCCGCACGCTTCCGGCGTCCGGCCGCATCAGACCGATCATGTGCTTCAGGAGCACGCTCTTTCCCTCACCCGAGGGACCGATGATGGCGGTGATCTTTCCGGCCGGAATCTCCAGGTTCAGATCATCCAGAACCAGCTGGTTTCCGAACGATTTTTTCACCCCCTCAAGGACGATCATGGCAGCCTCACAGAAGCACCGAGGTGATGAAGTAATCCCAAATCAGTATCAGCACGCTGGACAGGACCACAGCCGAGGTCGTCGCCCGGGAGACTCCTTCCGCTCCGTGACCGGCGTAGTACCCCTTGTAGCAGCAGACCCAGGCGATGATCACCCCAAAGGAGAGCGATTTTATAACCCCGGAGTAGACATCCTTCCACTCCACACTTTTCTCCATCTCGCCGAAATACGCCCCGGGATTCACGCCGAGGAGCTTCACCCCGATCAGGTACCCCCCCCAGATCCCAACTACGTCGAAGATCGCGCAGAGAAGCGGCATCGCCAGGATCGAGGCGATCAGTTTCGGGGAGACCAGGTACTTGAACGGTTCCAGCGCCATGGTCTGCAGCGCGTCAATCTGCTCCGTGATGCGCATGATCCCGATCTCGGCGGTGATGGCGCTCCCGGCGCGCCCGGTGACCATCAACGCGGAGAGTACCGGACCGAGCTCCCGGATCAGGGAGAGCGCAACCGCCGTGCCGAGCATCCCCTCCGAGCCGAACTTGGCCAGCGTGTAGTAGCCCTGCAGCCCGAGCACCATACCGGTAAAGGCGGCGGTCAGAACGATCACGAAGGTCGACCGGGCGCCGATGAAGCTCACCTGCTTCAGGATGTGTCTCGGATGCCCCGGCAGCCTGACGCTGATGTAGACTGCGTAGAGGATGAAGTTGAGCATTCGCCCCAGATCAGCCAGCAGGTTCAGGGTCCAGGCACCAATTTTTTGCACGGGATTTGTCATATCTCCACCGATCAGGTCGTTGCATCAGGTAAAGATTGTAGATTGGAGCGCGAAAATGTAAAGTGACGCAATGCAGGTAACTGTGCGCTTTCAGGGATGGTGCAGAAGATCGGCAGTTGTTTTTCAGCAGAATGTAAAGCTAGACTTGTTCGGTCATTTCTTAAAAGTGACGTTACCGCTAATTGACCATACTGACGGAAGTGTGGGTACATGGGGCCAGGTTTCCGGAGCTGAGACCAGGCTCAAACAGGGGTGCTAGAGACAGCATAGGAAAGCACCCTCACCCGCCCCAGAGTTCCTTGATCCGACCGGCGCGGCCGCATCCCTCGTGGTACATCCGGTAGCGCTGCGGGTTCTTCCTATAATACTGGTGGTGGTACTCCTCGGCGGGGTAGAACTCGCAAGCTGGGAGGATCTCAGTTACGACCGGCCGCTGGAAGGGTTTCGACTCGTCCAGCTCCCGCCTAGACTCCTCGGCGTCACTCTTCTGCTCTTCGCTCAGGTAGAAGATGGCGCTTTGGTACTGGCTGCCGAAGTCGCAGAATTGCCGATTCTTGGTGGTTGGGTCGATGTTGTGCCAAAAGACCGCCAACAGCTCCAGGTAGCTTACCCGGGCGGGGTCAAAGACGATACGCACCGCCTCGACGTGCCCGCTCTCCCCGGTGCAAACCTCCTGGTAGCTCGGGTCTCTGGTCGACCCGCCTGTGTAGCCGGGGATGACGGAGACCACCCCCGGTATCGCGTCGAAGACAGGCTCCATGCACCAGAAACAGCCGCCGGCAAAGATCGCCACATCAAGTTTTCGCTCAGATTCCAGCACCATGTTCCCTCCGATCAGTCGTGTAGACTCGCCTTGCCGGCGTCTTGGCGCCGCGCCCATCCGTTTGCACTGCAACAGGCAGACGAAACTAGGCGGTGACCGAGATCACTTCCTCGTAGGTGGTGATCCCCTGCAGCATCTTCTTGACGGCTAGCTCCCTCAGGGGGATCATGCCATCGCGCCTGGCGACCGCCTGCAGGTTCCCGAGATCAAACGGCGCCGAGATGACCGCCTTCACCCCCTCGTTCACGTCGAGCAATTCAAATATTCCGGTCCGCCCCCGGTAGCCGGTCCCCCGGCACTCCCCGCACCCCTCGCCGTACCAGACTCGACACGCCTTGGTGAGGCCAAGGTACTCGAGTTCATCGAACGAGAGCTCCCGCTCCCTTTTGCAGGCGGGGCAGATCTTCCTTAAGAGCCTTTGGGCGATGATGCCGATCACGGTCGAGGTTATCAGGAAGGGTGGGACGCCCAGGTCGAGAAGCCTGGTGATGGAGGAGGGAGCGTCGTTGGTGTGCAGCGTGGAGAGCACCAGGTGCCCGGTGAGCGCCGCCTGCACCGCGTTCTCAGCCGTCTCCCGGTCCCGGATTTCGCCGATCATGATGATGTCCGGGTCTTGGCGCAGGATATTCCTGAGCACCTTGTCGAAGGTGACCCCGATGGCGCTCTGCACCCCGACCTGGTTGAACTCCTCCATAACCATCTCGATCGGGTCCTCGACGGTGACGATGTTCACCTCGGGGCAGGAGAGAGATCTCAGCGAGGAGTAGAGCGTCGTCGTCTTGCCGCTGCCGGTGGGGCCCGTAACCAGGATGATCCCGTTCGGCCTCCGTATGAAGGAGCTGTAAAGTTGGAACTCGCGCGGGTAGAACCCTATCTGGTCCAGCTCCTGCATCAGCACGTCGGGATCGAAGATCCTGATCACCACCTTCTCCCCGAAGGCGACCGGGAGGGTCGAGACACGCAGCTCGATCTCCTTGCCGTTGTGGCTCGTCTTGATCCTGCCGTCCTGGGGCCGCCTCTTCTCGGCCAGGTCCATCCGGGAGAGCATCTTGATCCGGGAGACGATCGGGGGGTGCAGCTGCCTCGGCACGACGTGGACGTTGTGCAGCACCCCGTCCACCCGGAGGCGGATCAGTGATTTTTCCCGCTTCGGCTCGATGTGGATGTCGCTTGCCCGCTGGTCGAAGGCGTACTGCAGCAGGAACTCGACGGCGGAGACGATGTTGTGGTCGGTCCCCTCTATCTCGTGTCCCAGCTTCAGGCGGACAAACTGCTCCAGGTTCCCCAGGTCCACGGCGGTCCCGACCTCGCCTTCGGCCGCCTGCACCGAGGCGCGGAACCCGAAGAACTCCCTGAGGATCTTCAGGATGTCGTTCCTTGAGGCGAGCACCCGCCGGAACTCCATCCTTTTAACGCTCTCAAGTTCCTCAATCACATCGTCATTGAAAGGGTCGGCGACGGCGAGGGTAACCACCCCGGGCGTGAAGTCCACCGGGACGATCAGATGTTTCAGGGCAAATGGGCGCGAGATGTGAGCCGTCACCAATTCCAGGTCGAGTTTCAACGGGTTGATTTTCAGATAGGGCATCCCGACAGCGGCCGCGAGGGTCTCGGTTATGGCATCCTCGGTCAGGAGTTTCCCTCCGGAGCCCGGTATCTCCAGGTTGAGCGAGGCGATCACCTCGGCGGGCGAGGCCTTCTCCGGGGTCTGCTGCAGGCGCCTCGAGTAGCCAGCCTGCTGGGCACTCTGCAGGCGCGAGGCCTGGGCCTCCCCCTGAGCGGCCAGCAGTTGGAACTGTGAGGAATCAATGAGGCCGCGCGTGAGAAGGATCTGCGCTACGTTTTGTATGGTGACGGTCTTCCTCTTCTGCATACGGCTCCCTTGGTCCCCGAGGCACTATTCCCACCGGAGTATCAGCGAGAACCCGAGTAATGTCAAGGGGCTCCAGCGTTGACTTTGCCCCTCCCGACGATATCATTAAATCGGTAATTTCAGTGAGTCAACCATCCCATAACGGAGGTGCAACCATGTTGGAACTCTTGGAGAAGGCAGTACTCACAGCAGTCGGTGCCGCGGCGCTCACCCAGAAGAAGGGGGAGGAACTGGTGCAGGAGTTCAAGGCGCACTACAAGATGAGCGAGGAGGAAGGGAGGGCATTTCTGGAGCGGATCCAGGAAATCGCGCGTACCGGACGCGAGCGGAGCGCGGAAATGGCGGAGGCCGAGGTGAAACGCGTCCTGGACCGGATCGGGCTGGTATCGCGCGACGATTTCCAACGGCTGGAACGGCGCGTCGCCGCTCTCGAGGCGCTCCAGGGGCAGGATGAAGAACCGGGTACCGAATGCTGAGGATCATGCAGTTAAACCGCAACGTCCGCAACATCCGGCGCTACCGCCAGATCATCACGGTACTCGTTGGTTACGGGCTGGGTCACCTGCTTGAATACCTGAACCTCTACCAGGTCGTGGCGCTCTCCCGCCGCGTGCTGCGCCGCTCCGGTGGGAAGGCGTCCCAGCTCTCCCCGCCGGAGCGACTGAGGCTCGCCATGGAGGAACTGGGCCCCACCTTCATCAAGCTTGGGCAACTTCTTTCCACCCGCGCCGACATCATCCCCGCCCCCTTCGTCCAGGAATTTGCCCGACTGCAGGACAGCGTCCCGTCCATACCTTTCCAGGAGATCCGGATCGAGATCGAGCGCGAACTCGGCACGCGCATCGAGGAACGCTTCCAGGTTCTGGAGCCGGAAGCCATAGCCGCGGCCTCCATTGCACAGGTGCACCGAGCCCGCCTGGTCACCGGCGAGGAGGTGGTGGTAAAGGTGCGCCGCCCCGGGGTGACCGAGATGGTGGAGACTGATATCGACATCCTGATGGACCTGGCGCTTCTGCTGGAGCGCCACCTGCCGGGGAGCGACATCTACGACCCGGTCGGCGTGGTGCGACAGTTCGCCTACACCATCAGGCGCGAGATGGACCTCTCCCGCGAGGGGCACGCCATCGAGAGGATCCGGGACAACTTCTCCGGGGACGCCACCCTCTACTTCCCCCGTGTCTACTGGGAGGCGACCGCCAAGTCGGTTCTCACCATCGAGTATGTACGCGGCATCAAGGTGAACGACCTGGCGGCGCTGGACGACGCTGGGCTGGACCGGCGCGAGATCGCCCGACGCGGCGCGGTCACCTTCCTGAAGATGGTGCTGGAGCACGGCTTTTTCCACGCCGACCCCCACCCGGGGAACGTGCTGATCCTGCCGGAAAACGTGATCTGTCTGCTCGATTTCGGCATGGTGGGAAGACTCGATCCGGTGGTGAAACGCTACCTGACCGACGTCTTGGGCGCTGTCATCAAGAGGGACGTGGATGAACTGGTCTACACCATCATCGGCGCGGGGGAGCTGAACGAGACCCTGAACTTCGGCTCCCTGAAGAAGGGGCTCGCCGATTTCATCGACGGTTTTTACGAGATACCGCTCAAGGAGATCGAGGTGGGCCGGATGCTCCTGGAGTTCATCGACCTGATCTCCACCTACCGGATCAAGATCAATCCCGACCTTACCCTGCTGGTGAAGGTGCTGGTGATCATCGAGGGAATGGGGAGGGAGCTCGACCCGGAGTTCGACATGGTGGGACACCTGCGTCCCTTCCTCGAGAAGGCGCTCAGGGAGAAACACTCCCCCGGCCGGATCCTGAAGGAGATGGGGGAAGGGGTGGACGCCTACCTCGGCCTGGCCGCCAACCTCCCCCGGGAGATCAAGGAGGTTCTCAACAAGATCAACCGGAACAAGTTCCGCATCGACCTGGAGCATCGGGGCCTGGACCGTTTCAGCCGGGAACTGGACCGCTCGGTGAACCGGCTGTCGCTAAGCCTCATCATAGCAGCGCTCCTGGTCGGCTCCTCCATCGCGATGCAAACCGACCGAGGCCCCCTGCTGCTCGGTCTTCCCGCCTTCGCCTTCTTCGGCTACCTGAGCGCCGGGGTGGTCGGGTTGTGGTGGATGGTCGCCATCATCCGCTCCGGACGGCTCTAGAGTGTTGCACGATCGCCACACCAGCGTTGCTTTTACACCACAGGCCGCCCCGCCAGGGCCCCCTGGCGGATGTCCAGCCTCCCATCAGACCGCGTAACCACCCGGCCCAGCACGCTTTCGCCAAACCGCTGCAACTCCGCTTATTTGGCCTGTTACTTGCTTGATAGTCCGCATACTGACTAAATCGGCAGGGAGCACGCCATGATATTATTTCAACAGACCTTGGGGAACAAAGCGGCATTCAGCGGCATCGGCCTGCATACCGGAAAAACGATCACCCTGACGCTGCGACCCGCCGAGCCGGGTACCGGCATCGTCTTTCACAGGGTGGACCTTTCCCCCCCCGTATCCATCGAGGCGCGAGCCGCGAACGTGGTCAGCACCAGGCTCTCCACCACCATCGGCCGCGGGGAAGCCAGCGTCTCCACCATCGAGCATCTGATGGCCGCCCTCTACGGCTGCGGCATCGACAACGCGCACGTCGACATCAACGGCCCCGAGGTCCCGATCATGGACGGCAGCGCCGCTTCGTTTCTGGAGGGGATCGCCAGGGCCGGCACCAAGGGGTGTGGCAAGGCGCGCAAGTATCTCGTGGTGAAAAAACCGGTCAGCATCGTCGAGGGTGACAAAAAGATCTCCATCATACCGTCACGCCACTACAAGATCTCCTTCGACATGCAGTTCGCGCACCAGGCGGTCAGGAGCCAGACCAGGTCGATGACATTCACCGCGCAAAGTTTCGCAGAGGAGATCGCTAAGGCTAGGACCTTCGGCTTCCTGTCCGAGGTGGAGACCCTCAAGGCGCACGGCCTGGCCCTGGGGGGGTCGATGGAAAACGCGGTGGTGATCGGCGACCAGGGGGTCCTCAACCCGGAGGGGCTCAGGTTCCCGGACGAGTTCGTACGCCACAAGATCCTCGACTCGGTGGGCGACTTCGCCCTCGCCGGGCACCGCCTGATCGGGCATGTCAAGGCGACCAAGTCCGGGCACGACCTGAACCACAAACTGGTCACCGAACTGCTCAAACGGCCCGACTGCTTCGCCCTGGTGGAGCTCACGCCGCAGGCGATCAACGCCCCCTTCAACCTCTCCCTCCCCGAGTTCGCCTGGCTGGAGGCTTGAAAGAACAGATTAAGGTTAAGGTTAAGATCATGGCAATCGCACCCCCCAAACAGCCCCTCATGAAGGGGCTGTTTTTTTCTCCAGCCTCCCTGTCGCCCCGCTTGAATTCCCCACCCCTTTCGTATAGAGTGGGCTGATGCCAACCACACCAGACAAGGGCGCGCAGGCGCCCGACACGGCGGACTCCGGCCTACCCGCCAAGGAACTCAGGAAACGAAAGCGCGAGGCGATCATCATCTGCTGTTCGCTTCTGGCCATCCTGCTGCTGACCTTTACCGAAATCCACCTGTCGCGCCTGAACTCAGAAGTGCCGATGGGAAGCAACATCACCATCTTCGGCATCATAAACGTCATCATCCTGCTCATCATCCTCCTTGTCTACCTGGTGTTCAGGAACATCGCCAAGCTCCTCCTGGAGCGCCGCAAGAACGCTCCCGGGGCGAGGTTGCGCACCAAGCTGGTGCTCGCCTTCGTCACGCTCTCCCTCGTCCCCACCATGCTCCTTTTCTTCGTCTCCGCCGGTTTCATCACCAACAGCATCCAGAACTGGTTCAACAAGCAGGTGGAGAATTCCCTGAACGAATCGATGGAGGTGGCGCAGACCTACTACAAGAACTCGGCCGCCAACGCCCTTTACTACGGCGAGCAGATCAGCGCCGCCATCAAAGAGCGCAAGCTTCTGAACGAGGAGAACCTCCCGGCCCTGAAGGCGCTGGTACGCCAGAAGCAGAAAGAGTACAACCTCGGGATCGTGGAGGTTTTCTCGTCCCAGCGCGAGGAGCTGATCCGCGCGGCGAACCCGAAACTGCCGCGCGGGGAGTTCACCAACCCCTCCTCAGAGGACATCAACGTGGGACTCTCCGGGCGGGAGCTGACCCGGGTGAACACCATCGGCAAGGCGAACCTGATCCGGGGGATCGTGCCGGTGCGCTCCAACTGGAACGCGAAGGACGTGGTCGGGGTGATCGTGGTGAACTACTACGTCCCCTATTCCCTGGTGGCCAAGTTGGAGGAGATCACCGCATCCTACCACGAGTTCCGGCAGCTGAAGATCATGAAGAACCCAATCACCACCGGCTACATACTGACCCTGTTCCTGATCACCATGGTGATCGCGTTCCTGGCGATCTGGTTCGGGGTCTACCTGGCCCGCAGCCTCACCATACCGATCCAGGAACTCGCCGAGGCGACCCGGCAGGTGGCGGAGGGGAACCTGGACGTGCATCTGGGCGAAACCGGGCACGACGAGATCGGCATGCTGATCACCTCCTTCAACAGGATGACCCAGGACCTGCGTGAGAATCAGCTGGCGCTGCAAAGAACCAACGCCGAGATGCAGAAGAGCAACCTGGAGCTGGAGCAGCGGCGCCGCTACATGGAGGCGGTGCTGGCCAACGTCAAGGCGGGGGTCATCTCGGTCGACAAGGACGGCCTGCTGACCACGGTGAACAAATCGGCCGAGAAGCTGCTGCTCATCAACATCGACAAGGTGGCGGGCCACAACTTTCGCGAGGTGCTGCGCCCCGGCCACCTGGACATCGTCAAGGGCCTGCTGCGCGACATGGTCCTCTCCAAGCAGGATTCCATAACCCGGCAGGTGGTCATTCCGATGCGGGACGCGGAGCTCACGCTCCTCACCAACCTGACCGTCCTGAAGGACGAAAACGACATCTTCATGGGGATGGTGGTGGTCCTGGACGACTTGACCTCCCTGATCAAGGCGCAGCGCATGGCCGCCTGGCGCGAGGTGGCGCGGAGGATCGCTCACGAGATCAAGAACCCGCTCACCCCGATCCAGCTCTCCGCCCAGCGCCTCAGGAAGCGCTACCTTTCCCGCTTCGAGGGGGAGGAGACGGTGTTCGACGACTGCACCGCGATGATCATCAGGTCGGTGGACGAACTTAAGGGACTGGTGGACGAATTTTCCAACTTCGCCCGGATGCCCGCCTCGGTTCCCTCCCCAAACGACCTGAACGGGATACTGAAGGAGGCACTTACCCTCTACGTGGAGGCGCACCGCCTGATCCGCTTCACCCTGAAGACCGACGACAGCATGCCCGCCATCCTGCTGGACCGGGACCAGATCAAGAGGGTGCTCATCAACCTTTTGGACAACGCGGTCGCGGCAATCGACGGCGAGGGTGAGATCGAGCTTGCCAGCGCGTTCGACGCGCAGTTGAAGATGGCCACCTTCAGCGTCTCCGACACCGGCCACGGCATCGCGCCGGAGGACCGGCCGAGACTCTTCGAGCCGTACTTCTCCAGAAAGAAGAGCGGCACGGGGCTGGGTCTTGCCATCGTGAACACCATCATCACCGACCACCACGGCTTCATCAGGGCAAAGGAAAATTTCCCCAAGGGGAGCAGGTTCATCATCGAACTCCCTGCCGACGCCGCCTGACCTTTTTCACCCAAAACCGGAACCAGCTATGCAAATGAGAAATAAAAGAATCTGGCTCCTGCCGATGTTGGCGGCCGTGGCGTCCCTGCTCGTCATTGGGGGCAGCCTCATGCTGAAGTACCTCGACCTCGACACCTACAAGGCGGAGATCGTCGCCCAGGTGAAAAGCGCCCTGAAGCGTGACCTCCTCTACCAGACGGGAGATTTTTCCTTCCGGTACGGTCCCGCCTTTACCTTCACCGGGGTTACCATCAAGGAGAAGGACGGCGCCGGGGATCTGGTGACCGCCGACCGCCTCACCATAAAGATAGCCCTGATCCCGCTCTTGCGACGGGAGGTCGTGCTGAGCCAGATGCTGCTGGAGCGACCGGTGCTCCAGCTTTCCCGTGGGAGGGACGGGTTGTTCAACGTGAGCGACCTGCTGAAGGGAGAGCCCGGGGGGGCCCCACCCCCGATCAGGGGGTTGGAACTCAGGAACGCCAGGATCAGGTTCACCGACGCCGCGGTTTCCGAAATTCCGTTGGTCAGCGAACTTTCCGAGACGGACCTGCTCCTGAGCCGGCTCTCCCGGGGCAAGAACTGCGACTTCAAGCTCTCCGGAAATCTCAGGTCCGGCGCGGGAAAGGTGCCGGTCTTCCTCGCCGGGAGCGTTAAGATAGCCAGGAGCGGCTCACCGCTCACCTCCTCCCAGGTGACCGGCAGGGTGCGCACCGGCCCACTGGACGCGGGGCATTTCTGGCCCTACTATGGCCGCTACCTTCCTTTCAGGAGCCTCGCCGGGGGGCTGGAGCTGGAGGGGTCGTTCAAGGGACGGCTCGCCGCCTTCAAGCTCAAGGGTGACCTGCGTGTTTCCCGGCTGCGGCTCGACTACCCCCAGGTATTCCACGCGCTGCTCACCCCGCGTTCCCTCAAGGCATCCTACGAGCTGGAGCTCTCCGACCGCGACCTCGACATCCGCTCCGTGAAGCTGAACCTCGACGGGCTCGCCGTAGCGGGAAGCTGCCGGCTTTCCGACCTCCACGGCAAGGATCTGCGCATCACCGCCAAGGCCTCCAGCAACCGCTTCAACCTGCGCGATTTCCGCCAGTACATACCGTACGGCATCATCGTCAAGGGCACAGCTGACTTCATCGAGCAAAAGATCACTGGCGGGAGCTACCAGCTGGATGAGGGGCGACTGGACGGCAGGGTGAGCCAGATACTCCACATGGAGCTGGGGGAGAACTACAAGATCCTCTCGGTGCGGGCCCGTGTCGAGGAGGGGGTGGTCAGCTACGGGTCGGGGATCCCGGTTTTCGGCGCCATCAAGGGGGGACTGGAACTCGCCGGCAAGGACTTCAATCTGAAGGGGATGACCGGAAGGTTCGGCGGCTCCAGCTTCGCCCTGGAGGGGCGCATCGCGGACTACCCGCTCGTCGTCCCGGCCCGCTACCTTTTCTCCATGAACCTGCTCCCCAGGAAGGGGGAGCTTGCCTGGCTGCTGGGACCGGGACACGGCGAGAAGGCCGTTCTCTCCGAGGGATCCACCCTCAAACTGACCGGGGAGGGGACTACCGACCTCTACAACCTCACCGGGGACTGGAACCTGACCGGCGCGGCCTACGGGTATCCGGAGCTGATCACCAAGCCGGCGGGGCGCGCCAACACGCTCTCCTTCCGGGGAAGCTTCGGCAAGGAGGAATTCCGTCTCGCAAGCCTGCGCTACAACCTCCCGCCACTCTCGCTCTCGGCAACCGCCCTCAGCCGCTATCGGGGTGGGATAAGCCTCGAACTGAACACGAACCAGTTCGCGGCCGCCGAGATCGCTCCGCTTTTACCCGGAGCGAGGGAGTACCAGCCGGCCGGAAAGCTGCACGCCACGTTGCACGCCAAGGGGCCGGGGATGGACGCCCTTTCCTGGGGAGGGGATGTCGCGCTCGCTGGCTTCTCCTTCTGGCCGGGCGGACGGATCAAGCCTGTCAGCGGCGTGAACGGGAGCATCCGTTTCAACGGCGACTCACTGGAGAGCTCGCAGCTCGCGGGACGGCTCGGCAGCTCGAACTTCAGCGGCCGGGGAACCCTGAGCGGCTTCAAGGCGCCCATCCTCTCACTTTCCTTCTCCTCGCCGTTACTCGACCTGGCCGACCTGGGCCTCCCTCCCGGGAAGTCGCCGGTCCGGGCGGAAAAGGTACAGGGGAGCATCACGCTAAAAAACAACAACCTGCAGATCGGCGCCCTATCCGGCCAGCTCGGCAAAAGCGTGCTGCAGGTGAAAGGAAGCATTCAGGACCTGGGCCATCCCAAGGTCGATATCTCCGTCAACTCTCCCCACCTGGTTCTGGAGGACCTTACCTCGCTCTTCGCTGGCCAGGCCGGAGCGGGTGGCGCCCCCTTCACCCTGAAGGCGCGCCTCACTGCCGCGGAGGGGATGGCGCGGGAGATCCCCTTCCAGCGCCTTAAGTGCGTGGTCATGCTGGAGGACAATATCCTCTACCTGCAGCCGGTGGACTTTTCCTGCCTGGAAGGTGAGGTAACGGGCAAGGCCAGGATGGACTTCGGCTCGGCCCCCCCCCGCTACCAGACAAACTTCAACCTGCAAAGGATCTCCGCCGAGCGGCTTCTGCTCGCGCTCGGGGTAAAGAAGCAGATGGTGATAGGGGCCCTCTCGCTGCAGGGCGAACTCTCGGTAAAGGGGGAAAGCAGCGCGGAGTTCAAGAAGAGCGCGCTGGGGGCGCTGAAATTGAGGGTCGAGCACGGCAACATCAGGAAGCTCTCCACGCTCTCCAAGATCTCCTCCATACTGAACGTCTCGCAGCTGTTCAGATTCCGGCTTCCGGACATGGTCTCCGGGGGAATGCCGTTCAACCAGATAACCGGGGATTTCGCGATCCGGGACGGCATCGCCTCGACCCATAACCTGCTGCTCGACAGCAACGCCATCAACCTCTCGACCGTCGGCAATTTCGACCTGGCGCGGAACGAACTCGATCTCGCCATAGGCGTGCAGCCCCTGCAGACGGTGGACAAGGTAGTAAGCCACATCCCGATCGTCGGCTGGATCCTGACCGGCAAGGACCGCTCGCTCGTCACCACCTACTTCGAAGCGAAGGGCCCGATCGAGGACCCCCGGGTGACCGCCGTGCCGGTCAAGTCCCTGGCCAAGGGTGTGCTGAACATATTCAGGAGGGTGTTCGAGTTGCCCGGTCGGCTCATTACTGACACCGGCGAGGTGATTACCGGCAATTGACCCACACGGCAAGGATTCAGATAATGCCCGGTTACTTTTTTATTGTACAGCGCGCGAAAGCTGTGCTATTTTGTCAGCGTTTAAAGCTTAAATTTATCCAACTCGGAGGGAACTGTGAAGAGAACTTTAGTGGTCATGTTGGCAATTGTTGCTGTGGCAGCTGCCGGTTGCAAGAAAAAGGAAGAAGCACCCAAGGCGATGGCTCCTGAGACGGCACCCGCAGGGCAGATGCCGGCAGCGGCTCCCGGCGCTGATCCCCACGCAGGCCTGAAGCCGCAGGTGATCAAAGCCGGCGCAGGGCACAAAGGGAAGGTTCTGGAAACCATGGATTCCGGCGGTTACACCTACGTGCAGATCGACGAAAACGGCCAGAAGCTCTGGGTTGCCGTCATGCAGACCAAGGTGAAAGTCGGCGACACGGTTGAGTTCCCCGACTCTCCTCCGATGGTGAACTTCCCGAGCAAGACCCTCAAGCGCACCTTCGAGAAGATCATCTTCGCGCCGGGCCTCGCCATCAGCAAATAGTTTTCAGACAGACTGCGCAACATTAAAAGGGCACTACCGGAAACGGTGGCGCCCTTTTTCATTGCCGTATTCCGGCGTCGCCCGGAGCCGTCAAAAACTCCGATTTAAACCGGCCGCGCCAGGCCGGCTGCCGCGTCAATCCCTTCCAACGCCCCGGGCTCCCCTGGAGCAATTTCCAGCGCCTGTTGGAAAAAGCGCGCCCCTTCGTCGGCGTTGCCGTCGCCCAGGGCGATTTCACCCAGGGCCAGGAGTGCCGGGAGGTGTCGGGGAACCAGTTCCAGTGCGCCGAGATAGGCTGACCTCGCCCCGGAGAACTCCCCCATCCGGGCCAGGAGTCCCCCCAGAAGCAGAAAGCCCCACGGGTTCTCCGGCTCGGCCCGGATCATCCCACGGCAGAGCGCCTGGGCGCCCTCCCAGTCACCCTCCTCCTCCAGGGCCTCTGCGGCGAGCATTTCGGTCACCATCGAGTACCCCAGCAGCGCGCGCTGACGGGCGAAGTCGCCGCGACTGAAGCGCCCCTTGAGGGCCGCCTTGTTCAGCGCCTTCAGAATGGTGCGCCGCGCACGCTCCACGAAAGGATCGTGGCGCACCAGGAACCCCTCGCCACGTTCCGCCTCGAAGAGTCCGGCAGGGACAGCCCCGCCGCGCACCGCGCTGGCGAAAAGCTGGGTCCCCGGATAGTAGACCAGCGGAGAGACCTGGCCGTCCTGCGGCCTGATCAGACCTATGAGCCGCACCGTCTCCTGGAGATCATTTTCTCCCTCACCCGGTATCCCGGTGATGAGGAAAACGGAGAGGTTGATGCCGACGCGCCGCACCGCGGCCGCGGCACGTTCCACGTCGGCCGGGGTGATCCGCTTGCCGAGCGCCTTCAGCATCACGGGAGAACCGGATTCCACGCCGAACTGGATGCACTCGCACCCGGCCCGCTTCATGGCGATCAGCATCTCCTCGTCCACCGCGGTGACCCTGGACTGGCAGTTCCAAAGCACCCGGAGCTTTTCACCCTCCAAAAGCCGGCAGATCTCCAGCACCCGGTCCCGGTCGGCGGTGAAGGTGTCGTCCCGGAAGGAGAAGTAGACCAGGCCGTAACGGTCCCTCAAAAGACGGATCTCCTCCACGACGGAGCGGGGTGATCGGAAGCGGACCCCCCTGCCCCAGAAAAGCGGCGAGGAGCAGAAAAGACAGCTGGCCGGACAGCCGCGCGAGGTGATGACGAACTCCAGCTGGCGACGATAATCGACACCGATGCTCGCTCCGACCAGGGCGCCTGGGATAGGGAGGGCGTCCAGATCCAGGATCGGCGCTCGCGGCGCGCTGCGCACCACCTCCCCACCTTCACGATAGGCGAGGCCCGCCACCCCCCCGAGGGCACCCCCGGCTGCGAGGGTTTCCAGGAGTTCCGTTAAAGTCTCCTCCCCCTCCCCGAGCACGACCGCGTCGAGCGCCGGGTGGCCGGCCAGCAACTCCAGACAGGCGTGGGTGGCGTGGGGCCCGCCCAGGAGCACGAAGCAGTCCGGGTTAAGCTCCTTGGCGAGCCCCGCGAGCCTCAGCGAATCGACCCGGTTATGGGTGAACTGCGAGATCCCGAGAACCTCGGGACGGAGTTCCCCCAGCACCTGCCGCACCTTCTCCCAGCCGAAGCCGGAGAAATTGGCGAGTGTTACCTGGTGCCCAAGGCGGCGCAGCAGCGCGTCCAGGCTCAGTAGCCCCACCGGCACCAAGGAGGTGAACGGGTCGGCTGCTCCCTCGGGATGTGACTTGTATGCCAAAAGTACTTTCATAGGCACCCGCTGGGTAAATTCCGGTTAGGACAACCTTTCAGTCGGCAGAGTCCGGGTATCCGCGGATGCTGTCTGGCTCGCCGCGGAGATCCATTGCCGCTTTCCCGGGCCACGCCTCGATACCGGGGAGAGCCCGAAGATTGATAAAAAAAATCCGGCCAGGGGCCGGATTCGGGATCGAAGCGTATAGTGCCGCGCGCTAGTTTCTGCTGCTCTGGCTGCGTGCGTTCTCTTGCATGGTGTCGTCGGCATTATCCTCTTCAACGCCGAGGATCAGGTCGTCCAGCTTGAAGACCTCCGGATTCACCTTGGTGATCCGCTTGGCGCCCAGGTACCGGGAGCGGTAGTATGCGGTGTTCATCGGGGAAATCACCACCCTGCGGTCCCTGGAGGAGGCGTGGATCATCTTGTTGTTGCCGAGGTAAATCCCGACGTGCGAGGCGTAGGAGGCGTAGGTGCTGAAGAAGATCAGGTCCCCCTTCTGCAGATCACCCGGCGCCACGGCGCTTCCCACCTCGAACTGCTCCCGCGCGGTCCTGGGGAGCGATACCTCGACCTCGTGGAACACCTTCTGCACGAAGCCCGAGCAGTCGATGCCGCCCGATTTTGAGCTGCCGCCGAAACGGTAACGGGTTCCGAGAAAGCCGTATGCGGACTTCTTCAGCTCACTGATGCCGTCAACCTTCAACTCAGTGTTCTTGCGAAGATCGACCTGATGTTCCGGCGACGTCTCGGTCAACTCCTGGAGGCTCTGCTCGTAATCGTTCTCGTTGAAGAGATCGCCGTGACGCAGCTGCAGTTTCCTGGCAACCTTGGGACGCTGCTCTTCAACCGGAGCGCTTTCCCGGAGGACCAAAACCTTTCCCAGCTTGACCTGGCTGCTTCTGATGCCGTTCAGCCGTTTGAGCTCCGAGACCGAGACCCCGGTCTTCTTGGAGATGCGGGAGAGTGTCTCATGCTTCTTCACCTTGTAAACCGTACCACCGACGGATGCCGTGGTGGATGCCTCCGCGGTCCGGGGCGGGATGACCAGGAGCAGTTTCGGCTTTATATGACTTCCGACCAGGTTGTTGGCGGACTTCAGCTCCGCCACAGTGACATGGTATTTTTTGGCGAGACTATATACTGTTTCATTCTTTTTTACGCGATGGGTCTTTGCTGCAAGGGCTAGGGAAGGGAATGAAAGGATGATAACGCATAAGGTGAGTAGTTTGAGCCTACATATCATGAGTCCTCCTTCATAGTTCTATTATGGTTCGCTGACGCCCCATTTTATATAACAATTAGGTGACAATGTCAATCTAATGATGAGTGCGGCCCGACTGCCGGTGGAACTGGCCCATGAAAAGCGGTTACTTCCCCTGCGTCAACGTCCCCGCTGCGCCCCTTCCTTGCGCACCTTACGCTCGATGGTAACCCGGACGGAGGAGCGTTCCATGTTGGCGACTACCACGCCCGGAGGGAGCTTGATATCCTCCTTCCTGATCGGGATGCTGTTCCCCCCCTCCTTCACCCTGGAAAGGTCGAGATCGACCACGACGTCGAGCTGGCGCGGAGAGGTTACCAGGTTGGAGAACGCCTTCAGCTGCAGGTCCACCTCCTCCGGATTGCTCCGGGTCAGGATCAGGGTCTCGGGGAGGTTATGGAACTTGACCGGCGCCGTAACGGTGAGGATCTCCCCCTGCCGGTAGGTGATCAGGAGCCAACTCGCCAGCACCAGCACGAGGACCGCCAGCTTGGGCCAGAGGTTGCTGAACAGCCTGGTCTTGAGACCGATCCGCTGCGCCTCCCGGGAGAGCGGCAACAGCAGGGAGGTAAGCCTCTCCAGCAGTTCGGCAGGAGAGCGGATGGTTTCCAGCTCCCCCGCGAGCGACAGGGAGACCTCACCGCGCTCCTCGGAGACGATGACGATCGCGGCGTCGGAGCGCTCCGAAAGCCCCAGGCCGGCACGGTGCCGGGTACCGAGATGCTGGGGAACCTCGGAGCTCACCGAGAGCGGCAGGTGGCAGGAGGCGAGCGCCACCCGTCCGTCCCTGATCAGCACCGCGCCGTCGTGCAGCGGGGTGCCGGGCATGAAGATGCTGGTGATGAGCGGACCGCTCACCAGGCTTTCCAGCGGGACGCCGTGCAGGATATACTCGTCCAGGAGTTCCTCGCGCTGAAAGACGACCAGGGCGCCGATGCGCTGGCTGGCGAGGGAGAAGATGGCCGCCGAGAACTCCAGCAGGTCGACCCTGCCCCCGGGCTCCTGGCGATCGAAAAAGTTGCGCAGCAGGCTCAGCCGGTACAGCGCCTGCCGTATCTCCACCTGGAACACGACTATCAGCAGGATCAGCAGGACAGTGCCGAGTTCCTGGAGGATCCAGCTGGTCATGAAGAGCCCGAGGTTCTTGGTGATCACGTAGAGGATTCCGAGAAAGAGCAGACCCAGTACGACCTGGAGTGCCTTGGTGTTCTTGAACCAGCTGTAGAGCTGGTAGACCACGAAAGCCATGATCATTATGTCGACTATGTCCTGGGGCCGGAAGTGCGGGAGCACGCTTTTGCCTCCTTGAGTGAGATGGGCCGGGGTCGGGAATTTACCGTTTTTACTGGCAAGCCGTGCCGCTTTATGCTAAAAAACAAGCCACGAGCGCGCCTTTGCCTGGCAAACTCGCTAAAATTTATAGCATTTCACGCATTAAAAAGGTAGGGAAATATGTACGCACTGTCGGAAAAGGGTGAACGTATACGCGCCATGTTCGGTAGCATAGCGCCGCGCTACGACCTGTTGAACAGGCTGCTCTCGCTCGGGATCGACCGGCGCTGGCGCCGCTTCGCGGTCGGCAAGATCGGGCTGTCCGGCGCCGGCCGCGTCCTCGACGTGGCGACCGGCACCGGCGACGTCGCCCTGGAGATCGCCGCCCGGACGCCGGCCTCGGTAAGCATCGTCGGGGTCGATTTCTGCCCCGAGATGATCGACCTCGGGCGCGTGAAGGTGGAGGGGTCAGCTCATGCGAACCGGATCACCCTGCAGGTCGCGCCCTGCGAGGAAATCCCGTTCGAGGATAAAAGCTTCGACGCGGCCACCATCTCCTTTGGCATCAGGAACGTGGTGGACCGGTTCAAGGGGCTCTCCGAGATGCGCCGGGTGCTGAAGGACGGAGGCAGGATCGTCATCCTGGAGTTTTCCACCCCGACCTCGCCGCTCTTCAGATCGCTGTACCACTTCTACTTCCTGAAAATGCTCCCCGTGATCGGCGGCGCCTTCTCCAGATTCAGCGCTTACCGCTACCTGCCAGATTCCGTGCTGGAATTCCCCTCCCGGGAAAGCTTCAAGGCCATGATGACCGAGGTGGGATTCAAAGAGGTGCGGCATTTCGACCTGACCGGCGGCATCGCCACCGTCTACCTCGGGACACGATAGTAAATCAGGTTGAGGTTGAGGTTAAGGTTGAGGGCTTTCTAAACCTCAACCTTAACCTCAACCTGTTTAACAAACAGCACCCGGGCCACGGGAATCTCCTGCGACATGTCCTCCTCAAGGAGCAGAATCCTCCCGGCAAGCCTTGAAAAGAGCCGCCCCAGCTCCCCCTGCCGCAGCAGGAAGCGCCTGGTGTGCTCCCCTTGCAGTGACGGGGCGTCCAGGATGGTCTCCATCAGGATGACCCCGCCCGGCGCCAGGGCATCCACCATGGCGGCGATGAGCGGCCGATGCAGGAAGTTGAAGTCGATGATGAGATCGTACTCCTCCCGCAGACGGTAGATTTCCAGGTCCGCACGGATGAAATCCACCCGCGCCCCCAGCTCCGCGGCCCGCTTCCTTCCCCTGGCAAGCCCCCTTTCCGAGATATCGACGGCGCTGACCTGGAAACCGTTTTGCGCCAGAAAAATGCCGTTTCTTCCCTCGCCGCAGGCGATATCCAGCGCGCGCCTCCCCGGCGCCAGCGCGCGTATCAGTTCCAGGTTTTGCTCAAGGAACCTCGAAGGCGCGAAGGAGAATAGATACTCCTGGCCGCCGTAACGCGCATCCCATTTGATGCGATCCTCCTCCATGGCACACTTCCCCCTTGGCTTCCCCTGTCCCTGGCACTCTCCCGGCTTACCCGGCAAATGTCAAGCAATCTCCAGTCCCGCGCTATCGATGCTCCCTCCGGTGAGAATATTCTGCTGCTTCCGTCGGCGTTAGGACTTATTCTGTCGCACCGTCATGGTAACCTGTTGAAAACCAGGGAGGTGCACCATGATTTATCTAACCAACGACGCGCTGGATCAAGCGGTATACTTCGAGCTGCGCGGCAGGGAACCGCGCCGCGTGGGAAACCGCATCGAGCAGTACTACTTCGGCCTGCTCGGTAACGGCGTGCACGAGGTGGCGGTTACACTCAGGAGCAGTCGGGGCTGGGTCGAGGTTGCCTTCGGCAAGAGCGAACTGTTCCGTTTCGTGGAGGAGGATGCGCTGAGGAGGATGCTCGGAGAGATGGTAACCGGGGAAACGGTGCATTGATCCCTGGCGCGCGCCAGGGGTTTCCGAGGTATCGGTTTTGCCGCATTGGAACCGGAAACCGCCCCGGAAGCCGACAGCCGCGCCTGCACTAAACTCTGGCGCCGGGCGGCGATTCTTGATATAGCTAGCCTTGATCTATTTTTCGAGATAGCCGATCAAACGGAAAAGTCGCGGCCGACGAACCCGCCGGGTTGCCGGCGTGCAGGAGTATCCTTACGTGCAGACCATAAATGCCCTATTGCAATCGCGCTGCGAGACCTTCGCAGATAGAACGGCCCTGCGCCAGAAGGTTTCCGGTGCCTGGCAGGAGACCAGTTACCGGGAACTTTGGGAAAGCTCGGGACGGATCGCGTCCGGCCTGGTCAGCCGAGGTTTCCGGCCCGGGGATCATGCCGCGCTGCTCGCCCCATCCTCCACCCGTTGGGTCGAGAGCTACCTTGGTATTCTGCGGGCGGGCGGCGTCGTGGTTCCCATCGACAAAGAGCTCAAATGCGCCGAACTGCGCCATATCCTTACCAACTGCTCGGCACGGGTGATCTTCACGGAAAGCCCGTACCTCGAAGCGTTGCTCGAGTGCGTCCCTGCGCTCCCGACCCTGAAAAGCCTCATCCTGCTCCCCCCCTCGAAGCATGAGGCGGACGCTCCGAAAACCGCCCAGGCGCTGGAAGCGCTCCTGGATGAGTGGCAGAACCTTGTCACCAGCCAGAAAATCCCCCCCGAGTGTGTGGCCCGCATGGAGACACTGGCAAGCCAGGTGCATCGTCTCTGGACCTCCGCCGCGCCAAGGGGAGCCGAAAGCGAGATTCAGGACCCTTTCTCGCCGACCCAGGCGCTCCGCGCCGCGATGACCCGGGAGGGAAGGATCATCGCCCTCGACGCCATGCGGCACGACGCACCAGTCCCCCCCTCTCCGCGCGGGGCTAACGACACCGCTGTCATCCTCTACACCTCGGGAACGACCGGGCGTTCCAAGGGGGCCATGCTCTCCCACGGCAACATCGTCTCCAACCTCTTGGGGACAGCCAGCCATTTCAGCCTGGACGACACCATGCACACGCTCTCCTTCCTGCCGATCAACCACATCTTCGAGCAGGTAACCGGGGTGCTGCTCCCGCTCTCCCTGGGCGGCAAGGTCTCCTTCGCCGAGTCGCTGAAGAGGCTCGGGGAGAATCTTTCCGAGGTGAAGCCGACCTTCCTGCTCGGCGTCCCCGCCGTCTACAAGATGATCCTGGACCGGATCCGGAAGAACGTCGCCTCGAAGAAGCTCTCACAACTGCTCTTCTCTATTCCCCTGACCCGCCCGCTGGTCACCTCGAAGGTGAAACGGGCCTTCGGGTCGGGCACCATCTTCATCAGCGGAGGCGCCGCGCTCGACCCGGCGATCGCCAAGGGGCTACTCAAGTTCGGCATCCCGGTCTACCAGGGGTACGGCATCACGGAGACCTCCCCGGTGATCGCGGCCGAGCAGAAGGGCGGCATGAGGCTTGGCACTGTGGGCCGGGCGCTCCCCGAGGTAGAGGTCCGCATCGACTCCCCGAACGAGGACCGGGTCGGCGAGATCATCGTCAAGGGGCCCAACGTGATGCAGGGGTACTACAACAACCCGCAGGCCACCGCCGAGGTGCTCCAAAACGGCTGGTACCGGACCGGCGACCTGGGCCGGACCGACCCGGACGGCTACCTCTCCATCTGCGGCAGGGTGAAAAACCTGATCGTCACCCCCAACGGCAAGAACGTCTACCCGGAAGAGGTGGAAAACGAGCTCCTGAAGAGCCCGTACATCGCCGAAGTGATGGTGTACGGCCACAGGGTGGGAGCGGTGGCGGAGGAAGTACACGCGGCCATCTTCCCGAACCAGGAGGAACTGGACAACTTGGCCGCCAGGCGCGGCAAGGGCGCCATGACCGTGGCGGATCTGGAAGGGCTGATCAGGGACGAGGGGCTCGCCGCGGGCAAGGGGCTCGCTGACTACAAACGGGTAAAGCGCTTTACGCTGCGCGAGGATGAGTTCCCCAAGACCACCACCCGGAAGATCAAGCGATTCGCCGTGGAGGCGAGCGTCTCCACCCACGATTGAGTGCGCGCTTCCCGGATTGTCTCACCGCTTTGCAAGACGCCGTAGAGCCTCCCGGCTCTCCGGCGCAAAAGTCCGAACC
>Ga0209125_1001409_pt1 | contig 22691 bp, 20 predicted proteins | sample BarGraIncub1131A_FD_184503 | JGI IMG/M metagenome (GOLD analysis project Ga0209125, IMG submission 184503) | Arctic peat soil microbial communities from Barrow, Alaska - Barrow Graham LP Incubations 11-31A (SPAdes) (version 2) | ecosystem: Environmental > Terrestrial > Soil > Wetlands > Peat...
GAAATAAGAGTATTAAGGAAGAAAAAACTATGATTGATCAAAAAAATCTAGGGCTATCAACAAGCGAAGCCGAAGCCAGGTTAAAAAAATTCGGTCTAAACGATGTTGCGGAGCAGAAGCTAGGAATGGTTAAGAAATTTTTAGCGCCTCTTTATTCTCCGGTGTCGCTGATGCTTTTGGCCGCGTCTATTTTGTCATATTTGAGTGGCAAAGTTTTTGATTTTTATTTTATCATCGCACTGTATTTTGTAAATTACTCCATTCAAAAGTGGCAGGAGTTCAAAGCGGACAAATCAATTAAAGAGCTCCAGAATAAACTGTCATTTGACGTTTCCGTTTTGCGCGATGGTGAGTGGTGTTTAATTAACGCGAAAAATTTAGTGCCCGGTGATTGTCTGCGGCTAGGGTTAGGAAGTATCATACCGGCTGACGCCACGGTTTTATCCGCCCGTAATCTTTCGATGAATGAAGCCGCCTTGACCGGAGAATCACTGCCGAAAGAGAAAAAGATCGGTGAGCCGATTTATTCCGGATCGTTTATCGCGACCGGCAGCGTGGAAGCGGAAATAACGGCTACTGGCCGCAATACTAATTTTGGCAAGACAATTTTTTCCATCGAACAGCCTTCCGAGAAAAGCCTTTTAGAAAAAGATATTTTAAGCATTACTCGTTTTTTAATGGCAATCAGTATTGGGGCAGTTTTGATATTGACCGCGGTTTTTATTTTTAGAGGATATGCTCTAGAAGATATTTTAACGCTTGATTTGAGTTTAATAATCGCCGGAATTCCGATCGCCTTGCCGGCGGTTATGGCGATTATTCTAAGTATCGGGGCGGCCGGACTCGCTAAAAAAATGGTTATTGTCAGGCGGCTTTCCGCGCTTCAAGATTTAGCCAATGTTAATTTGCTTTTAACCGATAAGACCGGTACTTTAACAAAAAATCAAATTCGCGTCGCTAATATTATTTCTTATCAGGAAAGTTTAAGTACGGATGATGTCTTAGAATTAGCGCGTTATGCAACCTCTGCCGAAACACCTGATATGATAAGTCTCGCCATTATCCAGAGATTTTCCGAAACCGGACGAAAATTGCCGGAACTGAAAATATTAAATTTTATTCCCTATGATTCCGACCGTAAAAGATCAACCGCATATGTACAAAAAGGCCAGGAAAATATTTTAGTAAGCTTAGGCGCGCCACAGGTAATAATGACCTTGGATGAATTTAATTCACCGGAAATGGCTGGGAGATTTAAGAAAGATATTAGCGAAGCCGCCAACCAAGGCTTTCGGGTTTTAGCAGTAGCGGAAAAGAATAATGGACCTGAAGAAAGTCATATGAAGATTGCCGGCTTGTTGTATTTAGCGGACCCGCTTGATGAAAATTCGAAAGCCACCGTCAGCTTCATGCAAAAAAACGGCATAGAAGTTAAAATGATGACCGGCGACAATATATTAATCGCGGAAAGAATTGCCAAAGAACTCGGATTGGAAGGCCCGGTTCTAGCGGCGGCAGAAACGAGAAAACTTTATGGAGATGAAAAGGAATTTTTAAATAAATTAAATAATGCCTCGGCTTTTGCGGAAATTTTGCCTCGTGATAAATATGAAATCGTTAAATTATTTAAAACGCATTATGTCTTGGCCGCGACTGGCGACGGCATTAATGATTTACCGGCTCTTAAAATCGCCAACGTTGGTATTGCCGTTTCTGGCGCGGTTAGCGCTTTAAAAAGTATGGCCGATATTGTTTTACTCGGTCCGGGTTTAGCGGTTATTCAGGACGCTATTTTAGAAGCGCGAAAAATTTTTGTCCGGCTTTATAATTATTCGGTCTATCGAATCTCGGAAAGTTTCCGATTAATTATCACTATTCTGATTCTCGGCTTATGGTATGGCTTCTATCCGCTCGTGCCTCTACAAATTATTCTTTTAGCCTTTTTGAACGATATTCCGATAATTTCGCTGGCTGTAGATCGGGTAAAAATTTCTACGAAACCGTCAGAAATAAAAACTAAGGAGAGGCTAGGCCTAAGTTTGCTTTTCGGTTCGGTCGGGGTTCTTAATAGTCTGATTCTATTTTTTATAATGATGGATATTTGGCATCTTTCTTTGCCGGTTGTTCAGACGATATTTTTTCTCAAACTAACGGTTTCCGGACATATGTTAATTTATGTCGCCCACACTAAAGAACGTTGGTTTAAATTTTTACCCAGCAAGCAAGTTATTATAGCGACTTCAGTAACTCAAGTAGTTGCGACAATGCTAGCACTGACCGGATTTTTAATGCCGGCCAAAATTTCTTTGTCTAATGCTATCTTTGTCTGGCTCTGGGCATTCGCTTGGATGCAGATTAGCGAATTAATGAAGGATTTACAGATGAAGTTAGTAAGAGATAAATAGTATAAGTTTTTAATTTTTGTTGCCTTTTTTTCTAATTTCAGTCCCAATCTTATCGCAGCCTCTAAGCAAGAAAATATATGAAAGAATTCTTAATAGAAAATAATCAGGAGAAAAATTTCGAATATTGCAGAAATCAACCCAAAAGCGCTAAGGAGCTTTTGGCAGAATTTGAAAAACAGGAACAGCCGCCTCTTGGTAAGCTAATAAAATTTGAAGGCGCTAATGGCAAAGATATTTATAATATTACTGCTCCTTTTGAGATTGATGGTGAAAAAATTATTGCCGGCAGAGTAGAATCTAGAGAGACTGAACGTGATTCGCAAGTTTGTTTTTTTAAAGACCAAAACGATGTCTGGACTCTGAAACCAGATGCCCCAACTTTTAGTATGCAGGATCCTTTTGTAACAAAAATTGGGCAAGAACTTATATTGGGTGGAGTCAAAACATTCGAACTTGAAGAGGATCAACAGGGATTTTATTATCGTACGGAATTTTTTCGTGGTGAAAATCTTAAAGGGCTTACAAAATTTGCTGAAGGACCGCCTAATATGAAAGATATTCGCCTGCTGGCCTTGCCATCAGGAGAGATCGCTGTTTTTACAAGACCACAAGGAACAATTGGCGGGAGAGGGAAAATCGGTTTTATGATAGTGTCTGGGCTTGAAGCGTTAGCCACCACCGATTTTCTTAAAGCAAATATTATTGAAGGACAATTTTGTGACGATGAATGGGGTGGTACCAATGAACTTCATTTACTAGAGGACGGCTGTATTGGCGTGGTTGGTCATATCGGTTCTATGGATAGCAACGACAAAAAACATTATTATGCCATAGCTTTTGTTTTTGATCCGCAGACGAAAACTGCCTCACCTTTGCGTATCATTGCTACCCGAAAGAATTTTCCGTTGACTCCGGCCAAACGTCCAGAACTTGATGATATTACATTCCCCACTAGTCTTGTTCGCCATGAAGATAAAACGGCCACTCTTTATGCAGGACTGAGTGATGCGGCGGCTGGCTTGCGCAATAGGCCTGATCCTTTCCTTGAAATTCAGACCGAGAAATTTAAATTTTCATCTGAGTTAGCCCTTGAAAACAGCTTATAATACCCCTGTGGACTTATTGCTTAACCCGAGTCGCCAGCAAATAGACAAATAAGTATCTCTAGCTATCCTCGAAATTTTATACATTATTCCAACTCTTCTTTATTTTTTTACCATTATAGTATGTATTTCTTCCGTCAGTTTATTGTTGGTCGTAATCAGGTTACGGATTTCATCCTGAAGTTTTAAAATTGCCTCGGCGTCTTTATAAGTTTGTTCTGCCTGTTTATCAGCCGCGCGCCCTAAAATTTGCTGGCCAACCGCCAGAATCGGCATAGCAAATAATTGGACTAAATTACTTAGGAATAATAAGAAGGTAAACGGATAGGGATCTTTTTTAAATAACCAAAATCCGGCCGTGGAAAGGGCTATCCAGCCGAACATCCAGATAGCTAGGAGATAAAAGGTCCACATCGAACCAAATTTATTAGTAATAAATACCGCCAAGCGGCCATTAAATTCCAGGCGTTCGTTCTTGGTTAGGTGGGGACCGGTTTTAGCCCTTTCCTCAATCCAGGAACTTGTAGTATCTTTTATGTTTGGCATATTTTTATTATTTAGGTTTATTATAGCAAAATTAATAGCAAGACAGAACCTTTTTTGCTATAACCGGTTAATAATGATAAAATGTAAACATAATATTAATAAATTATTATCATAATTTTATGACTAAAAAAATCTTACAGTCATCTTTATTAGTTTTAGGATTTGTTTTTTTTATTTCCGCTTTCAGTTTCTTTTTTCAGTCAAGCTTGTCGCACGCGGCGGCGGCTTCCAGTTTTGTCACTGAAGCCGATTTACAGAAAGCGGGCTTTACTCAAGTAAAACTTATCGCGCCAACCAGCGCCGGTCGTTTTACCGGTCCTGAGCTTTATTTTCAAGTAAGCGATAAGGTTACCGCACCGACCTCGGAAACTCCAAATGTCGTTATGGTTTACGATTTTGCTCCTTCTTATCAGCTAGGGAACGGGGCTCTTTTTAATTACGGATCCGATAGCCATGATTTCAGTATTTCCGGTGGCAGTGGCCAGGAAGCGACCTTATTTGATGGTAAAGTGGCGATTAGTTTTGTGAAAAATAATCATTACGATGTAATAATCGGTCCGAATAAAGCGCATGTTGAAGCCTTGGCGCAAGAAATGGCCGCTAAATTTTAATAAAATTTTTCGTTTTATTATTTTTTGAAACATTTATTGAAAGATTATAATATTATCGGAGTAATTCAAATTAAATAGAGGATTAATACATTACCTCAATTCTGACAACGTCCACGACAAGCAATAGACAAAATAGCACTTTTAGTGCTATTTTATTTGTATATGGAAAATATGAATACAAAAATTAATAACGAGGATATTCCCGAATTCGGACTCAAGAGAGAAAACGAAGAGCGACGTGATGGCGGTTGCGCTATCGTTTTCGACCCCGGCACGCAATTATATGCTGTCGGCAAGCAGCTTAATAATGGAGTTTTGAGACTCTTTTCGGGTGGAGTAAATGAAAATGAAGATACGGAAACCGGAACCTTAAGAGAGGTTGTTGAAGAAAGCGGTCTGCACGACTTTTTATATGTCGAGAAAACCGCCGAAGCGTTTGCCCATTATCATAATAGCCTAAGGAATGTTAATCGAGTGACTGAGTCAACTTGTTTTTTGGTGGTCTTAAAAAATACGAAGTTGGTTGATATCAAGCACGAAGAGCATGAAAAGTTTTATTTAGTTTGGGCAACGGCAGCGGAGATGCTTGCTAACTGGCTAGCTCGGAATGAAAATAATGATTATGATCACTGGGTATATTTTTTGAAAAAATCTGTAAATCGGGCGATTGAATTAGGGTATGATAAGACTAGCCTTAAAATAGATTGACGATTTAAAAAAATCATCTTTTTAGAGCAATACCTCTAAATAATATGCTTAAAAAATTAAAACCGCTTATTTTCGTTCTTCTCGGGCTTTTTGCTGTTGGTTTTTTATTTTACTTTTTAAATCATAATTTAAAAACGGCTCCGGCTTCTAATAAGCTCCAAGTAGTCGCGAGCTTTTATCCGCTGTATTTTTTTTCCGAGCAGATTGGCGGCGACAAGGCCGAGGTTATAAATATAATTCCGTCCGGAGCTGAACCGCATGATTATGAACCGACCGCTCAAGACATGGCGAAAATGGAAAATAGCCGGCTTATTATTCTTAATGGCGGCGGTTTGGAAGCTTGGGGCGATAATCTTAAAAAAAATATTGATTCAAAAAATACGCTTATTGTTTCGGCCGGGGAGGATTTAACAAATAAACAGCTAACGGAAAATGGCCGAGCGAGTGTTGATCCGCATGTCTGGCTTGATCCGCCGTTGGCCGAAAAAATGGTCGATAAGATTGTTCAGGGTTTTATTCAAGCTGATCCGGCTAATTATGATTATTATAAAACCAATGCTGATGCCCTTAAAATAAAACTTGTTAGTTTAGACGAGGCTTATAAACAGGGATTGAGTAATTGTCAGGAAAAGAATATTATTACCTCACATGCCGCTTTCGCTTATCTGGCGGCGAGTTATGGATTTAATCAGTTAGCGATTGCCGGTCTTTCGCCCGATGCCGAACCTTCACCGCAGCAACTAGCCGATATTGTAAAATTTGCTAAAAACAATAAGATTGAATATATATTTTTTGAAAGTTTAGTTAGCCCGAAACTGGCGCAGACGATTGCGACCGAAGTCGGCGCGCAAACCATGGTTCTTAATCCGCTTGAAGGACTTAGTAATCAGGATTTAGCTCAAGGTAAAAATTATTTAACGGTTATGCAGGATAACTTAATAAATTTAAAAATCGCTTTAAAATGTTCAAAGTAGATCATCATAAAAATATAATTGAAGTTGAAGATATTTCTTTTTCTTATAATGAGAATGAAAATGTTTTGCATGATATAACGCTCGCGATTCACCAGGGCGATTATATCGGCTTGGTCGGTCCTAACGGCGCCGGTAAGACAACATTATTAAAAATAATGCTTAATCTTTTAACGCCGACAAAGGGCCTGGTTAAATTATTCGGGTCTGATATTCGAGTTTTTAAAGATTGGCATAAGATCGGCTATGTGCCGCAGAAAGCGCTTAACTTTGATGTTAATTTTCCGATCAGTGTTTATGAGACAGTTATCATGGGGCGCTATTCAAAAAAATTATTTAAAAGAACTACCTCGGAAGATAAAAAAGAAGTAGAAAATTCTCTTCGCCAAGCGGGCATGTGGGAATATCGAGACCGCTTGATTGGGGAATTATCAGGTGGACAGCAGCAGCGCGTATTTATCGCCCGCGCCCTAGTTAATCATCCAGAAGTAATTTTTTTAGATGAGCCAACAACCGGCGTTGATAGCAAAATGCAGGATGAATTTTATGAATTACTTCAGAAGCTTAATAAAGAATTAGGAATAACTTTAGTTCTTGTTTCCCATGATATCGAACGGCTGACTAAGGAAGTAATGCATATCGCCTGTGTTGATAAAACCTTGACTTGCCATGTTTCGCCGGAAGAATATTTGTCGGCCAGCGAATCTTTAAATATTCATGGCGAAAATGTCAAAGTAATAACTCATCATCATTGTAATTAAATGCTGCAGAATATTTTACAATATAGTTTTATGGTGCGCGGGCTTGAGGCCGGTATTGTCGTGGCGATTATCGCGCCGCTGATTGGAATATTTTTAGTTTTAAGAAGATATTCGCTTATCGCCGATACTTTAGCGCATGTTTCTTTAGCCGGTATTGCCATCGGCTTATTATTAGGGATAAGTCCGGTTCTAACGGCTCTAGGAGCGACGGTTATCGCTTCTTTAGGAATAGAACGGCTTAGAATTTCCAAAAAAGTTTATGGCGAATCAGCGCTAGCCCTTTTTTTATCCGGAAGCTTGGCTTTAGCGATTGTTATTTTAAGTTTAGGCCATGGTTTTAATACTAACTTATTCAATTATCTTTTTGGCAGTATCGTCACGGTTACCATAAGCGATGTTTATATAATTTTAGCTTTAGCGATTGTCGTAATTTTAGTTCTCGGCGCTTTCTATAAGCAATTAGTTTATATTACTTTCGATGAGGAAGCGGCGAAAATAAGTGGCATTCCGACGCGCTTCGTAAACACAATTTTAATCATGTTAGCAGCCTTAACTGTTTCTTTAGCAATTCCAATTATCGGTGTTTTATTAATTGCCGCGCTGATTGTTGTTCCGGTTGTTACCGCCTTGCAGCTTAGAAAAAGTTTTGTGGAAACGATTATTTATGCCGAAGCTGTTTCACTTTTTTCAGTAATTTCTGGAATCATCGCCTCTTTTTATCTTAACGTTTCGACGGGCGGTATAATTGTTCTGATTATGCTGACAATTTTTTTAGGAGTTTTTATTATTAAAAGAAATTAGAGGCAGGAAAACACTTTATTTGGGAAGAAATTTCTTTATTATGCGTACTATATAATATATAGAAAGGCCTTAAGGTCTATTTTTTAGATTAGTGTAATATAAAACAATGAATAGTGTCTTGCAAAACTTTTTTCAAAATAACTTAGATAGAAATATCGCCGTTTGGTTTTTAAGTTTTAGAAGCGATTTGGGAATTAAAATATTTAACTTTATCAGCTTCTTCGGTAATTGGCAGATTTTATTTCCGCTGACATTAATTATTTTATTTATCTTATATTTTAGAAAGAAAAAGGAATTTATAGTTCCTTTTTTGTCGGCGGTAGTTAGCGCTGAGGCGGTGACTTTCTTCGCTAAGATATTTTTTCAGCGCGGCCGGCCCTTATTAGCCGTTTTTCATGAAACCGATTTTTCTTTTCCGAGCGGTCACGCGACTATTGCGGTCGCTTTTTATGGCTATTTAACTTATACTATTATTAAATCGGTAAAAGAAAAATATAAATGGCCGTTAATTATTTTAGCGGTTATTATAATCGGCTTAATCGGTTTTAGCCGCCTTTATTTAGGTGTCCATTATTTAAGCGATGTTCTAGCCGGCTATTTGGTCGGTTTGGCTGCTCTAGTAATGGTAATTAATTTTATCAAAATCACTCCTTTAAAGTTAAAGAAATAAATTTTAAATTTATGGCATTTAATTATAAAAAACATTTTAAGAATAAAAATTGGCTCTGGCTCTCTATTTCCGGAATTTTATTATTAGCTTTTAGCTTGGTAGTCGATTCTTATGCCGGACGTTATGCTAATGGCGCAATGAGTAATTCGGTATCGGATATAATCTTAAGCAATATCAGAGTTTTTGATGTCGATGGCATATTCGTGTATGGGCCGATGATCTTCTGGGTTTTTGTTTTATATTTGGCTCTAGCTAAACCGAATCGGATTCCTTTTATCGCTAAATCAGTGGCTTTATTTGTTTTAACTCGAGCGGTGTTTATAAGCTTGACGCATATCGGTTCTTTTCCGAATCATTTGATTATTACCCCGCCGCATATTTTCGGCTTATTTTCATATTACGGAGATTTATTTTTTTCCGGACATACTGGCCTGCCGTTTTTATTAGCTTTGCTTTTTTGGGATAATAAATATTTACGGATTTTATTTATTCTTACGGCCATATTTTTCGGGGTAATCGTTCTTCTGGGCCATCTTCATTATTCAATCGATGTCCTCGGAGCCTTTTTCATAACTTATAGCGTTTATGTCCTGGCGACTAAAATATTCAAAAAGGACAAGGTTTTGTTTGATTCGGAAATTTAATTTTTTTGATTATAATTTGAAAAAAGAGGAAATTTATTTTCTTCTTTTTTTGTTTTCTTGATAAGGACCCTTATCTTTACTTTAAACCGTAATTGTGAAAAAATTAAAGATATAAGGTATTATTAACTGAAATTATGTTTAAGAATCTAAAAGCTAAAAGTATCCTTCAAACCCTGATTTTTTTGGGTCTTTTAGTTTTAATAACGATTATTTTTTCGCAGAAGATTGAACTTACCAGTGTCGATCTCGGGCGCCATCTGGCGAACGGCCGCGAATTATTTTCCCATCCGAGCTTATTATTCAAGAACACCTATTCTTATACCGAACCGGATTTTTCCTTTATTAATCATCATTGGCTTTCTGGACTCATCTACTATAAGTTATATTTATTGGGTGGTTTTAAGATTCTAACGCTCTTAAATATATTAACTATTCTTTTAACTTTTTCTTTAGTCTTTAGCTTAGCTAAAAAAAGAGCCGGATTTTATTTAAGCGCTCTATTGGCAATTCCTTTTATATTTTTACTTAGTGAACGCGTCGAAGTTCGCCCGGAAATTTTTTCCTATCTATTTATCTTTTTAACTTGGTATATATTAGAAAACTATGTCCATAAAAAATGGCATGGCCTTTTATTCTTGATCCCGCTCTTTCTTTTTTGGGTCAATATCCACATCTATTTTTTTATCGGTTTATTGCTTGTTGCTTTTAAAGCGGGAGCGGAATTCCTGCCGGTTTTTATCGAGTTTAAGGAAAATTTTAAAAAACGCTTCTTAAATGCTTGGCAAAAATCGAAACAATATTTTTATAATCTTGGAATTTTAATTTTAGTTTGTTTGATTAACCCGAATACTATCGCCGGCTTATTATATCCTTTTAATATCTTGCGCAATTATGGTTATGAGATTGCGGAAAATAAATCGGTTTTTTATCTCGGCCATCTGATGCTTAATCCGAATTTTACTATTTTTAAAATAGGCCTGTTTCTTTTAATAGTTAGCTTCAGCGCTCCTTTATTTTTTAAGAAAAAAACAGATTATTTCGATCTGTTTGTCGCTTTATTTTTTTCCGTTTCCGGCTTAATTTTTTCCCGCAATATTTCTTTATTTTCCTTAGCCGCCCTAATAATCATCAGCGGAAATTTAGCGCCGATTTGGACATATTTAAAAGAGCGGGTTTATTTCTTTAAAGATGAATTTTTAAGAGATAGAATCCATTATGATATTAATTATGGCGCCGGCCTCATCCTACTTCTGATAATAATAAGTATTTTATACCTGTTTTACGATTCCAATAATAATCATGAGTTTATTAAAGGCGATTTAGGCTATGGCCTTAACTTGGGTATCGAAAATTCCGCTGAATTTTTTAAAACCGAAAAATTAAGCGGTCCGATATTTAATAATTATGATATCGGTAGTGCTTTGATTTTCTGGCTTTATCCTAAAGAAAGCGTTTTTGTTGATAACCGGCCGGAAGCTTATAGCCTTAATTTTTTTACTGATATTTATAAGCCAATACAGCAAGATGCTGCAAAATGGACTGAATTTAATAAACAGTATAAATTCAAAACGATTTATTTTTCTCATACCGATTCGACTCCTTGGGCGCAGAGCTTTTTGCATCGGATTTTAACTGATAACAACTGGGCTTTGGTTTATTTTGATGATTATTCTTTAATCCTTATTAGCAAGACAGAGGCGGAACAAAAAAAACTAACTAATTTAGGAACAGACACCTGGAGCTATCGAGCGCGTTTTAGAGAATTAGAAAAGTCAGCCGATTTAAAAGAAAAATTTCATCTCGCTAATTTTGCGCAAAGCGCTAACTATCCGGATTTAGCGGAAGAGGTTTACCAGGAAATCTTAATGGCTAAGCCGAATAATTCTGAAGCCTTGGCAGGTTTAGCTTACTTATATTCGAATAGTACTAATCAAGCGGAATTATTGAAGTCCTTGGATTATTTTTCGCAGACGCTATCGGCCGGTTATAAATTACCGGGCGTTTATGATCAGATGGGTTTAGTCAGCTGGCAACTTAAAGATTTTAAAAAAGCCGAATCTTTCTGGCAGCAGGCTCTAAAGCTTAGTCGCCATGATAATTCCGCTTTGTATTACTTAGATCAGGTCCGCCAATTGAAATTGGAAGGGAAAATAGCGAATTAAAATCTAAATTGTAAAATGACCTGGTTAATATTTTTTCCGCTTCGTTCTTTTCTGTGGTAAAAATTAACTATCGTTAATTTTTACTTTACGAAAAAACATGCGTTCAAAAACACTACCCAGGTCATTTTACTAGATCCTTTTAATTAAACTTTTCTTTTATTAAAGTCTTAATAGCCAGAAGCCCGTCGCGGGCTTTTATTTTTTTGCCTTCTTTATAGCCGCGCTTATTATAACTAATCGCAATCTCTTTTATTTCAAAGCCGTTCTTTAAAAGCTGAGCGGTTATTTCTGGTTCGATTTCGAAGCGCTGGCCTTTTAAATTTATTTTTTCTAAGGCGCTTATCGGAATAAGTTTAAAGCAGGTTTCCATATCGCTTAAATGGCCGTTGAATAAGATATTAGTTAAGAAGGTTAAACTCCAATTTACGAAAGAATGGAAAGTTTTCGGTCGTTGATTTAAAAAACGGGAACCATAAAAAGCAATTTTTTGCTCATCATTTTCTTTTAAGTAATTCTTAGCCGCTTCCCAGAGCTTTATAATATCACTAGGATTATATTCCAAATCTGCGTCGCAGATAATAAAATAATCGCCTTTTATATTTTGTAAACCGCGTTTGATAGCGGCGCCTTTGCCCTGGTTAGTAACTTGGTTGATTAATGTATAATCATATTTTTTATTTAGCGCCTCGAGTATCAGTGCCGTCTGATCCGTCGATCCGTCATTAACGATTATTATTTCCTTCGGTAAATCTAAATTAAAAATTGGCGGCAATGATTCGGCCGCCGCTTTATCTTCATTGTAGATAGGAATAATTATTGAAAGGAGATTAAATGACATTTATTTTTTATTTAGATATATCAGGTTTGTGGATTTTAATTAATTTTTTACTTCCATCCTTTTATAAAAAATCTGTTTAACGAATTCAACAATGAATAAATAGATGATGACTAAAATAAAGATTGTTAGGTAAGCTTTTAATGATAAAGGATTGAATCCGAAAAATCCGCCGATTCCTTTGAGAGTCAAGATAACGCCTAAGACGACAGCGGCCATAGTAGTTAAGAAAAGATATTTGCTCGGACGCGATTGCAAAAAAGGAATCTTCTGCGTCCTGATAACATAGATGACAAACACTTGCGTCGCGAGCGATTCGAGGAACCAGCCGGCCTGGAAAGAAGCGGCGTTAAAATGAAAGACCGCAAATAAAAAATAAAAAGTTAAAAAATCAAAGACTGAACTGATCGGGCCGAAGATTATCATATATTTCTTAATGAAGGACATGTTCCAGTGTTTCGGTTTTCTTAGATATTCAGCGTCGACATTGTCAGTTGGGATTGATAATTGCGAACTATCATAAATAAAATTATTTAATAATATCTGGGCCGCGGTCATCGGGAAAAAAGGCAGGAATAAACTCGCGCCGATCATTGAGAACATGTTGCCAAAATTTGAGCTTAGTCCCATCAGCAGATATTTCATCGTGTTGCCGAAAGTTTTTCGTCCTTCTAAGACGCCTTCCATTAATTCTTTCAGCCCTTTTTTCATTAAGATAATATCAGCGGTTTCTTTAGCGACATCAACGGCGTTATCGACGGAAATTCCGACATCGGCGATTTTTAAAGAAGGAGCATCGTTTATCCCGTCGCCGAGATAGCCGACTGTCGCGCCATGTTTCTTTAATTCACAGATAATCTTTTCTTTCTGGCTCGGTGACATACGCGCACAGATTGTTGCATTCTTTATTTTTTTATAAATTTCTTCATCGCTTAATTTGTTTAGGTCAAAATTTTCCCCGCTTAAAATTTCCTTGATCGGCAGATTCAAATCGCTGCAGATTTTTTTAGTGATGAGCGGTCCGTCGCCGGTTAATATTTTAATCTCGATGCCATGCGCTTTCATAAAAATCAAGGTTTCTTTAACATCGGTTTTCGGAGGATCGTAAAAAGCCATGAAACCGCGGAGGCTTAGATTGCTTTCTTCACTATAATCATATTCGCTTTTTTTAACACTGATGCTTTTCTCGGCAATCGCCAGTATTCGAAGGCCGTCATTGCTCAATGAGTCATATAACTCATTAATTTTTTTCAGAATTTCCGGTGTTAAAGGCTTAACTGATTCCTGGTCAAAATATGACGAGCAGATTTTAAAAACTTCTTCCGGCGCGCCTTTGGTAACCATGGTTATTACGCCGCCTTGTTCATAAAAAATAGAAGATCTTTTGCGATTAAAATCATAGGGAATTTCTTCAATTTTAGTATAGCCCGTTAGATCAAGCTCTTTATATTTTAAAATAGCGCTGTCTAAAATATTTTTAATTCCGGTTTCAAACGTTCCGTTAATATAAGCATCTTTAAAAACCGCTTCCGAATCTTGTCCAAAAATATCGACATGTTTTATGACCGTTATCCGATCCTCAGTCAGGGTTCCAGTTTTATCCGTACATAATATATCCATCGAGCCGAAGGTAGGAATAGAGTTTAAGCGTTTAACTAGGACGCCTTTCTTAGCCATCTTGTTTGCACCCTTAGACATGTTAACGCTCATGATCATCGGCAGCAGTTCCGGGGTAACGCCGACCGCAACAGCTAGGGCGAACAAAAAAGAACTTAAGATTCCTTTATGCATTAAGGCATTGATTAAAAAAATAATTGCGACAATAAAAACGATGACCTTGATTATTAAAAAACCGAAATCTTTAATTCCTTTTTCAAAAGCATTTTCCGTTTCCGGCTGATTCATTTTCTGCGCGATCAATCCGAACTCAGTATCGGCGCCGATATTAGTAACTAGAAATTGGCCATAGCCGGAGATGACATTTGTGCCTGAATAGATTAAGCTATTTTCCTCGACTCTTTTTTCAACCGGCAAGCTTTCGCCGGTTAAGCTCGATTCATTTAAAAAGAAATCATCGCCGCTGATTAGTTTTCCATCCGCCGGAACGATATCGCCGGCGGATAAATAAACGATATCGCCGCAAACCGTATATTTGGTATCAAGCTCCTGTTCTTTTCCATCCCTTAATATTCTCGTTCTGATAGCGAGCCGTTTAGCGATTTTTTCCGCCGCCTGGCTAGATTTACGCTCTTGATAAAAATTTAAGACGACGCTTAAAAAAATCATGGTTAAAATTATCGCCATGCTCTTGATTTGGCCGGTCAGTCCGGAAATAATTGAGGCAGCTATTAAGATAATAATCAGCGGATTTTTAAAATAGCTTAAAAATTGTATAAATAAGCCGACTTTTTTAACCTTAGCGATCTGGTTATAGCCGAAAAGACCGGAACGCTTGATTGCTTCTTCGTTAGTCAAACCTTGGGGGCCGGATTCTAATTTTTTATAAAGTTCGCCAAGTTCCGTACTTTTTAACTGCGCGAGGCTTATTTTTTCGATCGGCATATTTATTATAATAATAGTTAAACTGCTATTATTATATCATTTTATGCCTTATTTAAACAAACTGAATTAAATTATGAAAGATTTATAAAAGTATATGGATAACATTTTTTCCGCTTCGTTCTTTTCTGTGGTAAAAATTAACTATTGTTAATTTTTACGTTACGAAAAAACAGGCGTTCAAAAAAATTATCCATATACTTTTATAAATCTTTTATCCGGTTTTGAGTAATCTATTGAATTTCTGCGCTTTTAAAACTGCCTTTTCTAGAGGTTTTATCAGATTTAAGATTAAAGGGCTTTTTACTGGTAAGCCGATTTCTTTTGCCTCATGCCGAGCTTTCCGGCAAAGGGAATATATATCGCGGCTGATTAGCGGCGCTATTTCCACAAATAATAAATAAGCGATTTCCGGATTCTTCTTTAAATCAAGTTTTAGTCTTTTATTTCTAGCCGCCTTGATGACCAGAGAATTAGGGTAAGTAATTGCGCCATTTTTTAAATCTTCAAGCCAATCGCAGGAATCATCGGCTAGTTGTTTGGCGGATAAAGCATATCTAAAAAAATTAATCAGTCCCGGGGCCTTCTTTAAAGAACTACCATCGCCGATAAGATAGAGAATGGCTAAAGGGCCGGCGCATAAAGCTAATGATTTTTTCGATAATGATTTTAAATCGGGAAATTCCGGCATTCTTTCATAAGGAACTATTAAGCCGCTTCTAACTTTTAATTTTTTTCGCGTTGCTTCTTGAAAATTTGCCCTATCTAAATCATCAAATAAGAGGTTGAAAATATCATAAAAATCATTCGACAAGTCGAGGCGGTAGTAAATTTCTAAATAGCGGCGGAAATAATTATTGGCTTGCGGCAATTTCTTAGCGTCCGATGGCTCGTCCATGATATCGTCATATAGATTTAAAGATTCCCAGAGATAAGCTTGGCCGAGAATTAATTTTTTAAGAACAGCGGCTTTAATTTTTTTCCGCTCTTTTTTGTTTAAAGAAGTTAAAAACCATTTTGGCCATAACGCGGCCGGATTACTTTTTTTCATAAGGCAGATTAATTATAAATTTTGCACCCTCATTAATTTTGCTTTCTACTTTAATTGTTCCTTTAAAGTCTTTTTCAATTATGTTTTTAGTCGAAGCGAGCCCGATACCTAAGCCGAGGCCCTGTTTTATCTTTGTGCTGAAGAATGGTTCGAATATTTTTAAAATATTTTCCGGTGCGATACCGCTGCCCGAATCGTTGACCTCTATATTTATATGGGTGGCGTTTTGTTTTAAGAAAATATCAATTTTTGAAGTTGTTTCGTGATTATTAGGCGAAGCTTCTCCGTTATCATTTTCACAGGCTTCAATCGCGTTCGCAAGCAGATTGCCCATAACTTGTCCGAATTTTATCGGGTCGCCGTGTAATTTAAATTCGTCATTTTCAAAAAAATTAACCATCACCTTTGCTTTACGTGATTTGTAAGCCAGAATTTCGATAATCTGCTTTATTTCTTCATTAATGGAAAATTCGCATAATGTCCCTTCTTTTTGAATCTGTTTCTTAATGCTGATAATTAAGTCTTCCATCTTATGAGTAGCCAGAATTGCCTGGCTTAAAAACGATTTGGCGCTTAATAATTTTTGTTCGCCTTCAATCCGAACTTGTTCTAGATTTAAGGAAACGGCCGTTAAGGGATTAACTAAGTCATGGAATATTCCGGATGATAAGCGGCCGAATTCGGCTAAGCGGTATAATTGACTTATTTTTTCCATCTCCATTAATTTAATCTGCGCACTTCTTTCAATTACTTTTATCTCTAAAGAATCTCTTTCTTCTTTAAGTTCCGCCTCGCTTTTTATTGCCCGCTGCAAAGCTTTTCTGGTTGTGCGGCAAAATAGCCAGGCGATTAGGGCAATAATCAATAGCATCAGAGAATAAGTAACAACATCAGCAACCTCGTTTGGATCTTGGCGCCAATAGCTAGCCACTTTTATTATTCCGTTATCTTGAAAATAAGTTACCGTTAAAATAAAAATAATGAGCAGGCTGGTATTTATTAAAACTAGGTTTGCGCCCAATAGTATTCCCGATAAAGTAATGATTAAAATTATAAGCAGTAAGCCGGCTGGTAAATCAGTGCCCCAAGTAAATAATGAGTAGAGCGTCGGTATGGCGTAGGTGATTACTAATAAATAAGCGGCGGTTCTTAAAAAGCCGCGCCTCGCTAAGTAAAATAAGAATATGAAGAAAAAGAGGATGGATAGCGTATATATTAAAGGAAGGCCTCGGTCGTGCGGTTTATTGATAACATCGATAATTCGGATAATATTTAGGAGTATGAAGCAGATTATCGAGCCGCTAAGAAGGATAAGTAAAATTAATTCGCGACTCTTGTTTTCGTTATTCTTATTGATAAGGCTGAATAATTTTAACCAGATTTTTTTAAGCATAAAAAATAAAAGGCGCTCCCGTAGCAAGAGGCGGAAGCGCCTTTGTGTTTAATCTCGCCAAGGAGTGCCGGGGTTAACTGCGTTTGCTAAGATAAGCGCTAGCAGTTTCTTCGACTCTGCTTTCGAAATATTTTTATTGTTATTATTATTTTTCATAAAAAAGATTCATTATTTTTTTAGTGGCCGCATCGACCTTTATTTACGGTTAAAGGTATTGTAGCAAAAGGGTGATAAAGAATATTTAAATTTTTTCTAAAGGAAACTTTATTTTTCCAAGGCGATTTTATAACCCCGGTTTGAATAAGTAAAAATCATCGGATATTTTTGATCACCGATTTTTTTACGCAGATTCATGATATGGACTTCGATTGTGTTAGAGAAAGGATCAGCTTCTTCATCCCAGACGTGCCCCATAATTTCTTGACGCGACAATATTTCGCCTTTATTTTCGATTAAATATTGGAGAAGAGCGAATTCTTTTGAAGATAAGTAAAGCGGTTGGCCGTTTTTAGTGGCTATAAAGCGGTCCGGAAAAATTTCAATATCGCCAATCTTTAAAATTTTGTTTCTTATATTTTGTGGACGCCTCAAGAGAGCCTTGATTCTGGCGAGAAGCTCAGAAAGAGTAAAGGGTTTAGTTATATAATCATCCGCGCCTAAATTTAAAAGATCGACGCGGTCGTCTATCTCCGAGCGGACGCTTAAAACTAGAATCGGCGTACTTTTATTTTCGCTGCGGATACTTTCAATTATCTCCCGTCCGTTTAATATCGGAAGATTATAATCGGTAATTATAAGATCATAATGATTGGAGAGGGCGAGATTCAAGCCGGTACCGCCGTCTTGAGCTGTATCAACGGCGAAGCAGAGCGATTTTAAAGCGATTGAGAGAAGATGGACAATATCTTTATCATCTTCGATTAAGAGTAGGCGCATAGTTTTTGTTTTTATTTTAGCTTAAATTTAATTTAGAAACAATATTACTTCTATTATACAATAAGTCAGATAAAGAAAATCTAAATTTTTTCTAAAGAAAAAATAAAGTTGTGGATAAAATAGGGGTAGAATCTGGTTTGCCATAATCTTTTAATAAAGCTAATATTTAGCTAGGTATAAAAATAAGAATGATAAAGCTAAAACCAAAAAAAAGCTGGCTTAACGCCTTGCAAGATAAGAATTCCGACCCTTTTGCAGTTAAGGAGGGGGATTTTCGTTTTGGCCAACTTAAGGACTCGGTTTATTATTCCGATTGGACCGAAGAATCATTCTTGTCAGATAACGGGCGTAAAGAAACGGTTAGCCGCACTTTTAATCTTAATAAATTGAAATATTTCGCCTATGTTAGCTTTTTGTTTTTGATTATACTTTTAGCACGTTCAATCTGGCTTCAGGTTGTTAAGAATGATTATTACCGGCTTTTAGCGGAAGATAATCGTTTGCGCGCCGAAATTATCGAACCGAAACGGGGAATTATCTATGATAAATCTATGCGCCCCTTAGTTAGGAATAAAGCAAACTTTGTTTTATATTTTCGGCCGATTGATCTGCCGAAAGATGAATTGGTCAGAGACAACCTAATTAGGGCAATCAGCCAGGTTTTAGAAAATGGCCAGGCCTCATCTTCCGATATTTTTACCAAGAATAATAATTCTATTGCCGGCTTAGCGTCGGACAACCAGACGCAGTTGGTTGCCGATAACGCTTATTTTTATCAGATGAAGGACGCTTTAGCTAAGGTTCAAATCGGGTCTTTAGAGGCCTATCAGCCGCTTTTCATAATGGATAATATTGATTATGACAAAGCGATGCTTATTGATTTAAATTTGCCGAATTGGCCGGGCGTTTTCTTGTCTAATAAGATTCGCCGCGAATATATTTCGCCGACGCCGGATGGATCGGTAGTGTCTGGCGAAAGTAGCTTGGCCCATGTCTTGGGTTATACCGGGAAAATTAATGATCAGGAGCTTCAGACTCTGGGTCCGGATTATTCCTTGATTGATTATGTCGGTAAAACTGGTTTGGAATATTCTTGGGAAAAAGAATTAAAAGGCGTGGCCGGAAAAAAGAATATCGAAGTCGATGCTTTAGGCCGCCAAAAAAATGTAATTAATGAAGTTCCGGAAACGGATGGTTCTAATCTATTATTATCGCTGGATTTTGATTTGCAGCAGAAGGCGGAGGAAGTAACTAAAGCTTATTTAAAAAAAGCTAATCTGCAAAGAGCGTCAGTTGTTATTATGAATCCGAATAACGGAGAAATTATGGCTTTAGTAAGTTTGCCGGGTTATGATAATAATTTATTTGCGAAAGGAATAAGCCAAGCCGATTATACTAAGTTTTTAAATGATCCTAACCAGCCTTTATTTAATCGGACGGTTTCTGGAGAGTTTCCTTCTGGTTCGGTTATTAAGCCGATTTTTGCCTCCGGCGCTTTGCAGGAAAAAATAATTACCGAAACGACCAGTTTTTTAAGTACCGGCGGCCTACATATTGGTCAATGGTTTTTTCCGGACTGGAAAGCAGGCGGCCATGGCCAGACTGACGTTAAAAAAGCGCTCGCTGAATCGGTTAATACTTTCTTTTATATTATCGGCGGCGGCTATAAAGATTTTAAAGGCTTGGGAGTTGATGGTTTAGCTAAATACGCCCGCATGTTCGGTTTAGGACAGATTACGGGAATTGATTTGCCGGGAGAAAAACCTGGTTTTGTTCCATCCGCCGAATGGAAACAGAAAACAAAAAATGAAGCTTGGTATATCGGTGATACTTATCATTTTGCAATCGGCCAAGGCGATGTTTTAGTAACTCCTTTGCAAGTTGCTAATTATACCGCCGCGATTGCTAATGGTGGAACGCTCTATGAACCGCATCTGGTTTCAAAAATTTTAGATTCTAATAATCAGGTTATAAAAAGTATTGAACCAAAAATAATAAGCCAGACGGCGGTTGATCAAGCTAATTTAGAGATAGTCCGTGAGGGAATGCGCCAGACAATTACGACGGGCAGCGCGCGTTCTTTAAATACTTTACCGGTTGAAGTAGCCGGTAAAACCGGCACGGCGCAATGGTCGACTAAAAAGGGACCGCATGCCTGGTTTATCGGTTTTGCGCCTTACGATAAGCCGCAATTAGTAATTATGGTTTTGGTTGAAGAGGGAGTTGAAGGAAGTACTATTTCTGCGCCGATTGCCAAAGATATTTTAAATTGGTATTTTAGTCCGCGTCCCGGCTCTAATGTTGCGACCACAACAGCGACCAGCACGCCGGCTACTTCAACGCCAAATACCAGTTCTATTAAAAATTAAAAAATTATAAAATTATGCCTTTACCGCTTCATTTATCAATTCATTTTATCGTAGCCATTTTGGTCGGCCTCTTGGCTGGATGCTATTTTAAAAAAATGCCGCTAGCTATTATTGCTGCGGTAATCGGCGGATTTTTTATTGATTTAGATCATGTCTTAGAATACTTTTTTTATTATGGCCCGCACTTTAATTTAAGTTATTTTTTAGAAGGCCGGCAGTTTTTATTAAGTAATCATATATATTTAATTTTTCATGCTTGGGAATATATTCCTATTTTATTATTAATCGCTTATCTTCTAAGAAAACGCCGAACACTAGCCATATTTATTTTTACTCTTTGTTTGGCCGGCAGCATCCATTTAGTTTCTGATGTTTTTATAAATGGCTATCCGGTTAAATTTTATTCAATCAGTTATCGCGCGAGCCAGAATTTTTCTACCTTAAAATTAATCAGCCCCGAGGAATATCAGAAAAATTTAGAACTAAAGCAAAAACTCGGAATCTGATAAAATTTATAATTTAGGCCAATAATTAATATTATTATAGCATAATTAGCACTCTCTTGACTTGAGTGCTAATTTTGTTTATAATGATGTTATATGATTTCTGAGCGAAAAAAACTTATTCTAGAAACCTTGATTAAGGAATATTTAAAAACCGCGACGCCGGTTTCTTCGGGCATTCTGGTCGATAAATATAAGTTAGATATTTCTCCGGCCACCGTGCGCAATGAAATGATGGAGCTTGAAGAAGAAAATTATATCTATCAGCCCCATACTTCCGCCGGCCGGATTCCGACTGAACTCGCTTATAATTTATTTTTTAATGAATTAAATAAAGATAAGAAAAATAAAGAATTAAAAGAAACGGAGATCAAATTATTAGAGCAGTTATTCAAAAACGACGAAATCTCTTTTAAGCAAACCGCTAAGGCGATTGCCGAATTATCTGGCACGGCCGTTTTCTGGGCTTTTCATAAGAATGATTTGTACTATACCGGCTTAGCAAATTTATTTACGCAACCGGAATTTAAGGAAGTAAACATGGTTTGCGATGTTTCGGGAATTATTGATCGGATGGAAGAAATAATCGATGGAATCTTTGAAGAGCTAGAAATGGGTGAACAAATCTTGATTGGTTCAAAAAATCCGTTTGGAAATTTTTTAAGCACGGTGCTTGTTAAATACAAACATAATAACCAGACCGGAATTTTCGGAATCTTAGGTCCGATGCGCATGAATTATAATCGCAATTTATCTTTAATTGAATTTATTAAGCAAAAATTTGAATAATATGAGTAAAGAGAAAAATATTATACCCGAAAAAGAAGAAATAAAAAAGGGAATCTATCGCCATTACAAAGGCGGCGAGTATCGAATAATAGATGAAGCTAAAAATTCCGAAACGAAAAAGGAGATGATTGTTTATCAGGATATAAATAGTGGAAAAATATGGGTGCGTCCGAAGGGCATGTTTATAGAAAATGTTGAAGTTGCTGGTGCAGTAAAACCACGCTTTGAATTTATAAAAGAAGAAGATAATGATTCATCTGAAAATAAATATTTGCGCGCTTTAGCTGATTATCAAAATTTATTGAAACAAAGCGCGAAAGACCGGGAAGAATTTGTTAGGTATGCAATCGGTGATTTTTTACAAGATATTTTACCGGTTTATGATCATTTAAAAATGTCGATCAATGGTTTAAAAGAAGAAGAATTAAAAAATCCCTGGGTTGAAGGCGTTAAATATGTTTTAAAACAATTTAAAGACGTTCTGGAAACTAAGGGAATCGAAGAAATAAAAACGGTTGGTGAGAAATTTAATCACGAAACAATGGAGGCGCTCGATGGAACTGGTGATATCGTTAAGCAGGAAGTGATGACCGGTTATAAGTTAAACGGGAAAGTTATTAGACACGCTAAAGTAATTGTCGAGTAATAAGTAATATTTTATAAATATGAACCCAGAGATATTACAATTTAATAATGAAAAGGAAAAAGAGACAGATATTTATAATATCTATAATCAATTCAAGGATGAAGAACCTTTTTATGTCGGAGCTTGTTTAGCTGGCTTAGATAGTGAAGAAGCTTGGGAAATTAGAAATTATCTTTTAGAAAAAGGCGGTCTTAATGGTAAAAGGGGCGTGTCTCAGGGATTGGCGGG
>Ga0209125_1001410_pt1 | contig 22665 bp, 17 predicted proteins | sample BarGraIncub1131A_FD_184503 | JGI IMG/M metagenome (GOLD analysis project Ga0209125, IMG submission 184503) | Arctic peat soil microbial communities from Barrow, Alaska - Barrow Graham LP Incubations 11-31A (SPAdes) (version 2) | ecosystem: Environmental > Terrestrial > Soil > Wetlands > Peat...
GCCCCCAGCCCCCAGCCCCCAGCCCCTAGTCCCTAGTCCCGTCTTTCTGCATCCATCTTGTCGGGTATCCGCATCCATTGGGCGGCCACAAGCGATACCACTCCCAGCGCGCTCCCGGCGATAAAGGGTATGCGGTAGTCGATCATCCAGAAAAATCCGCCCAGCGCCGGCAGAAAGACCGCCGCGATATGGTTGATGGTGAAACCGACGGACATGGACGAGGCAATGTCTGCCGGACTGGCGACCTTCTGGAAGTAGGTCCGGATCGCCACGTCGAAATTGTAGAGTATATTGTCGAAGACGTACATGAGCATCACCAGATTCTTGGAGGTGCTGAAGGCATAGACCAGGAAGATGATGATGACGCCGCCGTATTCAATGGAAGAGATGAACCTCTCGCCGAAGCGGTTGATCGCCTTGCCGATGACTGAATTGAGGATGTAGGCAACGATGTTGTTAACGATGAAGAGAAGCGTCATGTCGCGCACAGAAAAGTGAAAGACCTGCACCAGGAGCAGGATGGAGAAGACGACGAAGATCTGCCGCCTGGCACCCGACAGGAAGGTGAGGATGTAAAAGAGGGCGTATTTGCGGCGCAGGAACATCTTCTTGCGCTGCGGGACTATCCCCGCATGGGTCGGGTTCTGGAACATGCCCCAAACGCCGGCCATGAAGACAATCGCTCCGATAACCAGATAGATCTCGCGATACTTCGCCACCGCTCCCATAAAGTACACGATGAGCCCGGCGGCTACGCTTGAGACTGCTGCCAACGCACGCAACCTGCCGAAGATGAGCGGAGAGACTGCCGTTGAGAAATACTGCAGGGTGAGCGACTGATTGGTGCTCTCGAAGTAGTGGAAACCAAAGCTCATGACGACGGTGGTAAAGATGAGCCAGTTGTAGGTCGGGAAGAGTCCGGTAATCCCGGTCCCCAGCCCCAGAAGCACCACGGAGAGCGCAGCCAGTTTGTGCTCGCGCACGAGGAGCAGGACAAATACCAGCAGCAGAGTCAAAAGACCGGGCACCTCACGGATCGACTGGATCATCCCGACCTTGCTTCCGTCGAGATGCACCATTTCCGCGGCAAAGTTGTTGAAAAGGATGGTATATCCCTGGAGCCCGATGGCCGAGGCTGCGGTGAGGATCACCAGGAACCGCAGCATCGGGCGTTGTTCGGAAACGATCGAGCCGGCATCAAGTTTTCCCAGAATTCTCTTCATTCAATCCTTTTCATCGGTTTTGTCGGTGAGATAAAGCCCATCCCCTGCTGACCTCCCCCTTGTAGGTGGAGAAACTCAAACAGCCGAATATTGGCGTTAATCAGGTATGTTTATGGGGGGAGCGGAATTGCTAACTCGGCAAGAGCCTGAGCCCAAAGCTCGCGGCCAGCAACTTTTGCACTGACGCCAAGCGCCGTCACTGATCGCGACGATAATGGCACGGTGTGGGGGTGGTGTAAAGGATATTTCCCTGACAAAAGTTCAGGGCAGCGGGCTGTCCAATTTCTCGCAGGAGATGGAAAAAGGGCGCTTCCGCTAGGAAAGCGCCCTTTTGATTTTAGGGTGAAGAAGCTCATCATCGGATGGTGATCACGCAGCTTCTTTCATGTCATCTGCTGACAGGCCCATGTCTGGCAGCATGATGGTCGCGCGCGTTAAGCACACTGCTTGCTACCGCGAGCACGAACCGCTAAGAAATTTTGGCAGTCTCAGGCTCATTCAGCCAGAGGCTCAACGCCCGCCGCGCCCCCCTGTCGACACACGAGAAGATTCGCTGCACGCTGCCGTGGTTGCCGGCGCGGGAGTGCCCCGCGACCTTGATCAGATCAAACCCGAGTTCGTCATGGACGGCGTACAATGCGCGATAGAGGGGGGCGTTCGCCAAAAGCCGCCCCGAGCGCGCGGCGACAAAACCGTTGGCCTCCAGAGCGGCCCTCCTTCCCGGGAGTCCGACGACACACTGTGAATCGGTATAGACCTGCAGTCTCCCGGGCCCGCAGCGCCGGCATTGCTCCCGGTACATTTCCACACCCCACAAAACCGTCTGGACTTCGAGCCTTGTCGATGACGTCTCCGCAAACCTCCTGAACCGCAGCCGTGCCGAGACCCCGGCCTGGTCGATGGCATCCGGCGCGCTGTCCAGTAAGTTTGCGGGAACCAGCAGGCAGGACCCGACACCGAGCCTTCGCTGAGGATTCAGGCTCACGTCGGTGAAAAGGGCGCAGATGTTCACGGGGAAATTGGTTCGTCCGGCTCGGGTGTTTCCGTCCCGGCACGGCTCTGATACGGCTCCTCGAAGCTGACCCGCCCGATCTTCCCCCCCCGGATCTCCCGTATAAATGCCTCGGAGGCCCGGTGCATGTCAACGACTCCACCGCTGAGCAGACACCCGAGGTAGCGGCCGATCCCCTCGATGAGGTCGGTGGGGCTGTCGGGGAGTTCCATCAGCTTGAACCGGCTCTTGAGCCGTTCCGGATAACGCTGCATCATATATTCGGCGGCAAAGAGCCCGACCTTGGTGTAGTCGAGGGCGCTCGCCCCGATGGCGCCGCTGGTTGCCAGCCGGTAGGCCGCGACCTGGTCGCTCATGTTGGGCCAAAGGAGCCCCGGCGTATCGAAGAGGAGAAAGTTGTTGCCCAGGTCTATTTTCTGGGACTGGACCGTTATGGCCGGCTTGTCGCCGACCTTGGCGATGCACTTTCCCGCCATGGTATTGATCAGGGTAGACTTGCCGACGTTGGGTATGCCGAACACCATGGCTCGCACGGGGTAGCCCGGATTGCCGCGGTTCGGCGCCAGGATCCGGCAGAGCTTGATCAGCTTCTTTGAATCGGAAATGAGCCTGGCCGATACGGGGAGGGCGCGGACCCCGGACTCGGCTTCGAAATAGCGGACCCATGCGGCGGTAACGGCGGGATCGGCGAGATCGTTCTTGTTCAGCAGCTTGATGCAAGGTTTTTTCAGGCGCATCTCCGCCAGCCGGTCGTTTGAGCTGGAGGAGGGGAGGCGGGCATCGAGGACCTCGATAAGTATGTCCATCTTCCGAATCGATTCGGTCATCTGTTCCTGCGCCTTGCCCATGTGTCCGGGGTACCATTTTATCGTCATGTACTTAGTTCTCTCCATGTTTGGCTGATTATTGCAACGCCTACCATACCACATACGAAATTCCGTGACCATAAGTACCGTCACAAATCATGTACGAGCGACAAATAGCCGGTCAGACAGATTAGATGCCGCACATTCCACCCCTCAAGGGCCGATACTGGCGCGAATCGATGAGTACCACCCCTCGTCGCTCCTCAAACCTCGCCCTTCGTAATTTCCTATGCTGAAAAGAAATTCGAGCGCTTCGGTTCCGACGCGGACAACAAGGACAACCACAATTAACTTGCCCGGCAGACGATTATAATCTAATTTACCTCTGCCAATGCCCTCCCGTTTTAACGCACCATGGAGTCCCATGACCCTTTTCCCACTCTCTAGGCATATGCTCGGCTTGGTCCAGTCAACATCAGGCATGCTTCCCGTGCTGAAGCTCTTCCTTCTTCCAGTCGGAGGCGGAATCCCTGCTGGTGTTTTGCTCGCTCGTGCCAATGGCTTGGCCTGGCCCGTCACCACAGGGCTCTACTTGGTTTCAGATATGGTCCTGGCCCTTGCCTTTGAACCGATCCTTCAGCTTCTCGCGGCGTTGGGGCGGAAAGTCCCATTCATAGCTCGTCTCAGCGCGGCTTTAAAGGCTGCAACAGCCCGTAGCGTGGCACATTTCAGTGGCACCAGCTCAGGCCCCCTTACGCTCGTCATGATTGCCTTCGGCGTGGATCCAATGACAGGGCGCGCCACGGCGCTCGCTGCGGGCCACGGATTTCTTGCCGGCTGGGCCTTTGCCATCGCTGGAGACATGCTTTATTTCGCCGTCATCGCGCTCACGACTTTACGCCTGAACTCGTACTTTCGAGACCCAAACACTACAATGCTGGTCGTCCTTGGCGCGATGTTCGCCGTGCCCATACTGGTACGCTATTTTCGACCCACGCAAATTGGTATACTTGGAGACAGATAAGTGCAACGTGTTCCATGTGTAGACCCGGCCCCCAGGGTATTCCGAATTCTCCTGGGCCGGACCTCGGAACGAAGAGGTAATGCATGACAAATACAAACAAGCCACGCAATGAGCTCCTGGCTGAAATAGACACCCTCCGGTCGCGCCTGAAAGAGGCGGAGGAGGCCGGTTCGCACGAGGTGCGATTGCTGCTGGCGCTTGACGCAGCCCACCTGGCGACCTGGGACTGGCACATCCCAAGCGGCACTACAACCTGGAATAGCGAACACTACCGGATGCTGGGCTATGAGCCGGACAGTTTCGCTCCGACCTACCAGCACTGGGCTGATCGGGTCCATCCTGACGACCTGGCGGCGACTGAGGCCAGGATTCGCGAGGCAATGAAGCGGGGGACAGACTACAGGGCAGAATTCCGGGTGATTCTCCCTGATGGCTCCGTGCAGACCCTTGAAGCACTTGGCCGGTTCGAAATGGATTCGGCGGGACGCGCGGTGCGCCTTTATGGCGCCATGTCCAACGTTACCGAGCGGAAACAACTGGTGGATGAACTCCGCCGGGCCAAAGAGAATCTGGAGCAGCGGGTCGCGGAGCGAACGGCGGAACTGCAGGATCTCAACGCCTATAACCGCTCTTTGATCGAAGCGAGCCTCGACCCACTCGTTACGATCGATGATGAGGGGAAGATTTCCGATGTCAATTCGGCAACGGAAAAGGTGACCGGATATCTGCGTCAGGAGTTGATTGGCTCCGATTTTTCCGATTATTTTACCGAGACGGAGAAAGCGCGGGATGGGTACCGGCGCGTCTTTAAGGAAGGACTGGTTCGTGATTACCCGCTTGAAATCCGACACCGCCGCGGGCACATAACGCCGGTAATGTATAATGCCACGGTGTACCATGATCAATCAGGTAATATCCACGGTGTCTTTGCTGCTGCACGCGACATCACCGAACTCAAGCAGGCGGAAACCGAGAGAGAACAGTATTATAAATTCTTTCAGACTTCTGCCGATATTATGGCCATTGCCGATCCAAATGGGGCATTCTTACAGACAAACCCTGCCTGCACTGAGTTACTCGGCTATAGCGCCGCGGAACTTAAATCAAAAGCTTTTATCGACTTTGTCCACCCCGATGACAAGCAGAAAACTCTGGATGAAATGAAACGGCAGCAGGAGATAGGCTTTTCGTTTGCATTTGAGAACCGCTATATTTGCAAGGACGGATCATTTCGCTGGTTATCATGGCGCGCGGTCTACAGTAAAGACGATAATTGTACCTATGCAACAGCTCGCGACATCACCGTGAACAAACAACAGGAAGAAGCTTTAAGAAAAAGCGAACTTGAATTCCGCCTGCTGGCCGAGGCGATGCCGCAGATGGTCTGGATTACCAGTCCGGATGGCAAGAATATTTATTTCAATCATCGATGGGTGGATTACACCGGACTAACGCTGAAGGAGAGTCACGGCGATGGTTGGAATAAACCTTTCCATCCAGATGACCAGCAGGTGGCATGGGATGCCTGGCAGCAAGCAACAGAAAATAAAGGCCTCTATTCGCTTGAATGCCGCCTGCGCCGGGCTGACGGTGTCTATAAATGGTGGCTGGTTCGCGGTGTACCTGTCCTTGACGAACACGGTGCTGTCCTCAAATGGTTTGGTACTTGTACCGACATCGACGAAGTGAAGAAGTCCGAAGAAGAGAGGCTAGCACTCGAACAGCAATTGCAACAGACACAGAAGCTGGAGAGTCTCGGCATATTGGCTGGTGGCATCGCCCACGACTTTAACAACATCCTGATGGCCATTATCGGTAACGCCAGCCTTGCTCTGATGAAACTTAGCCCCGAATCTCCCGTAGTGACAAACCTCAAGAATATTGAACAGGCATCTGAGCGGGCCGCTGACCTTGCCAAACAGATGCTGGCCTACTCTGGCAGAGGGAAGTTCCTGATCGAGTACTTGGACCTGAACTGTCTGCTGGAGGAGATGCTGCACATGCTGGAAATCTCCATCTCCAAAAAAGCAGTTCTGCGGCTAAACCTCACCCCGCACCTTCCCACTGTCGAAGCCGACGCCACACAGTTGCGGCAGGTCATCATGAACCTGGTGATCAACGCTTCCGAAGCGATAAACGACAACACTGGCGTTATCACCATCAGCAGCGGTTGCCTGCAGTGTGACCGGGACTATCTGTTGGACATCTGGCTGGACGAGAACATCGTCGAGGGGCTCTACGTCTACCTTGAGATTGCCGATACCGGCTGCGGTATGGGCAAGGATACTCTCGTCAAGATATTCGACCCCTTCTTCACCACCAAATTCACCGGCCGCGGACTGGGGATGGCAGCCGTGCTCGGCATCATTCGCGGCCACAAGGGGGCCGTCAAGGTCTACAGCGAGCCGGGCAAAGGCACCACCTTCAGGGTGCTGCTGCCGGCCAGTGGCAGATCGGCCGAGATCTGCACCGGTGAAACAGGCAAAGACGACTGGAAGGGGAGCGAGACCTTGCTTCTGGTGGACGACGAAGAGATCGTGCTAAGCATCGGTGCCGAGATGCTGAAGGCTCTAGGATTCACTGTCATAACGGCCAGAGATGGAAGAGAAGCGGTGGGAATCTTCAAATCGAGGGATGACATCGCCTTCGTGATCCTTGATCTTACCATGCCGCAAATGGACGGAGAACAGTGCTTCCGGGAACTGCGACAGATCAGGCCGAACGTCAAGGTGATCATGTCCAGCGGCTTCAACGAGCGGGAGGTCAATCAGCGCTTCATTGGCAAGGGCCTGGCCGGCTTCCTCCAGAAGCCCTATAAACTTTCAGAACTCAAAGAGGCTTTAAGGAAGATCAGTGATTAAGACAGTATTCTTTACTGTGTTTACGGATTAAGTCGGTTCTCAGCTCTTCGAAGCTTAAGTACACTGTTGTGACGTACGGACTCGTCATCGCAATCGACAAAGCCCTTACTGGTCAGAGCCGTATTGCGGCAGTGCTTGATTTCCGTAACCTTGAAACCTTTCGGGCTAAAAACGACTACACTGTGTAAAAGCTCATCAAACACATTAATGCGAGCCGGTAAGCCAAAGAGTCAACAGCGTCCTCTCCGATTCTCCTTGTCGGTAATATTGCCATGGCTCTTGTCATTCTTATCATTGCCGTCATACTTAAGCTCATCCCCGCGATCATCAAATCGCCTAAAAATCATTCAGAACAGTGGTAAAGCGGACTCAATTGAACAGCAAGACCTTTAGTCGGGATGTCTCGGCACGGGGCATGAAATGACTCGAGAACCTGATATCAATGGGCTCGTTGGACTGACCTCCCGGGAAGCTGCCAGGATTCTGGGAGAAGAAGGTCCCAACGAACTTCCGGCCTCCAAACAGCGGGGAAACCTTCGCATAGCGCTCGACGTCATGCGCGAACCGATGTTCCTGCTGCTGGTGGCCTGCGGCGCCATCTACCTGATGGTTGGGGACCTGCAGGAAGCGCTGATGCTTTTGGCCTTTGTCTTTTTCGTTATGGGGATCACCCTGTACCAGGAGCGCAAAACGGAACGGGCGCTGGAGGCCCTCCGGGATCTTTCCAGCCCCAGAGCCCTGGTTATCCGTGACGGCACCCAGCAGCGTATTGCCGGTCGCGAAGTGGTTCGGGGCGACATCATCGTCCTCGCCGAAGGGGACCGGGTTCCCGCCGACGCCTTGGTGCTGGACTGCACCAGCCTGTCAACGGACGAATCGCTGCTGACGGGCGAATCTGCCGCGGTGCGCAAGGTGCCCGGCGCTGCCTCATCACCTGCCGTGCAGCCGGGAGGGGATGATCTCCCCTTCGTTTTTTCCGGGACCCTGGTGGTCCGTGGACGAGGAATCGCCCGCGTGGTCGCCACCGGGCAGCTAAGCGCCATCGGCAAAATCGGCAAAGCCCTGCAAGCCGTCACCGCTGAGGCGACGCTGCTGCAACGTGAAACAGGTCGCCTGGTGCGGGTTCTTGCGGCAGCGGTCCTTGGGCTCTGCGCACTCCTCATCCTGGTTTACGGGATAACTCGCGGCGCCTGGCTCGAGGGTGTCTTGGCGGGGCTCACCCTGGCTATGGCGGTCATGCCCAACGAGCTGCCGGTGGTCCTGACCATCTTCCTGGCGCTGGGTGCCTGGCGACTTTCCCGGACCCAGGTCCTTGCCCGCAGCGCGCCTGTGGTTGAGACACTCGGTTCGGCAACGGTCCTCTGCGTCGACAAGACCGGCACCCTGACCCTGAACCGGATGACGGTCACCGCGCTCCACTCGGAGGGGACGCTTCACAACATCGGCGACTTTCGCCGCGAACCGCCGCCGGACACATTCCACGATCTGGTGGAATTCAGCATCCTCGCCAGTCAGCGCGACCCCTTCGATCCCATGGAGCGGGCAATCAAGGAATTCGGTGAAGAGTATCTCGCTCACACCGAGCATCTGCACGGCGATTGGCGCCTTGAGAAGGAATATCCGCTGTCACCGGAACTTCTTGCCATGTCCCATGTCTGGAGGGCGCCGGAGGGGGTCGACTACGTCATTGCAGCCAAAGGCGCCCCAGAGGCGGTCGCCGATCTGTGTCATTTCAATGAAGGACAACAAAAAGAGCTGATGTCGGCGGTGACCCTGATGGCTGACGACGGACTGCGGGTGCTGGGGGTCGCGCGCTCGTACTTCCGCCAGGCGGGCCTGCCGGGTGAACAGCACGATTTCACCTTCGAGTTCCTGGGGCTTGTGGGATTGGCCGACCCGGTCAGGCCGACCGTGATGCCTGCACTCCGGGACTGCTACCAGGCCGGCATCAGAATGGTGATGATCACCGGCGACTATCCCGGTACGGCACGGAGCATTGCACGGCAGATCGGCCTGGTCCAGCCGGATGAGGTCATCACCGGTCCGGAACTGGACGCCATGAGCGAAGAGGAGTTGCAGGGGAGGATTAGAACGGTCAACGTCTTCGCCAGGGTCGTGCCTGAACAGAAGCTCCGGCTGGTGCAGGCGCTCAAGGCAAACGGCGAGGTCGTCGCCATGACCGGAGACGGAGTGAACGATGCGCCGGCCCTGAAATCGGCACATATAGGGATCGCCATGGGGGGGCGCGGGACGGACGTGGCACGGGAGGCATCCGATCTCGTGCTCCTGGACGACGACTTCGCCTCCATCGTGCGTGCGGTAAAAACGGGGCGGCGTATCTTTGACAACCTGAAAAAAGCCATGGCCTATCTCCTCGCCATCCATGTCCCGATTGCCGGGATGTCTCTCATACCGGTGCTTTTCAACTGGCCGCTTCTATTCATGCCGATCCATATAGCCTTCCTTCATCTGATAATAGATCCAGCCTGTTCCATAGTCTATGAGGTCGAGCCGGCCGAGGCAGATGCGATGAACAGGCCGCCCCGCGATCCCAAGGAACCGCTGTTCAGCAAGCGCGTCCTGCTTTTAAGCACACTTCAGGGCCTGGGTGTTCTGGCGATGCTTCTGGCTGTATTTGGCATCTGCCTTGGCCGCGGGCAGGGGGAACTCGAGGCCCGCACCATGGCATTCACGACCTTGATCATCGCCAACCTCGGGCTCATGATGACCAACCGTTCCTGGACCAGCACTGTTGGCAAGATCATCCGGGCTCCCAATGCAGCTCTCTGGTGGGTAACCGGCGGTGCCGTGGTCTTTCTCGGTCTCGTCTTGAATATTCCGTTTCTTCGGGGGATATTCAGATTCTCGGTGCTACATCCGGTCGATATGGCCATATGCGCATCTGCCGGCTTAGTGAGCATTGTCTGGTTCGAGTTTTTCAAAATGCATCGAAGGCGAAGGGAAAGCCGATGAAGCAGAGCCCAGTATGGAACAGGAAGGATTTAGCCGTGTGCTGAATAGTTACCCGTCCCGCGAACAGACATCGCCGGGGCGGTCCTGTACCGTAGTCTGCCCCGGAAGGCGAAGTCCCCTTGCATTTGCTGCCCCATAAGTTCTATAATCCGTTCGGTCAGAAATCGACTCGCCTGGATGCAGGCACCTATGTCTAAAAAACCTATTCGCGAGCCATGCTTTGAAAATCGTATCAGCAATTCTGATAATCGCCTATCTGATGCTTCCTGCTATCTGCTTCGGGCACCCGTGCGGCACGTTTTCTGTGGATTCACAGATCAGTAGTATTGCATCCGAGGCTCCGGGTGAAAGTCCGCTCAATAATGACACAGACTATTGCGAAACGACTTGCTGCTGTGCAGGGCACGTTCCACTATCCTCATTTATTAAAACCCCTCCTGTCACTCTGACTGCCAAACTGTTGTCATACGAATCCCAACTTGCCCTGCCTCGGCTCATAGACAGGATTTTTGTCCCTCCTCAAAACCATTTCCGCTCCGAATCCAGCATTTTGTAACATTCATCATATGCAGCAGAAACCCGTAAGGCGGGGTTGAAGATCTATGTATGGATGGTCGCTCAAACAACTGAAGCGGCTGATCGTGGCTGTGGTCGGTGTTACGATCCTTGTCATCGGTATTGCCATGATAGTTCTGCCCGGTCCGGCCATAGTAGTCATCCCGGTTGCATTGGGCATTCTCGCCACCGAGTTTGCCTGGGCTCGCAGGCTGCTGCAGATCGTGCGGGAGCGGATACAACGTCTTGCAACCAGCCGCAATGAATAATAACCAATCAAGCCATAAGGAGAAAACGATATGAAATGCCCGGTATGCACAGGACTAGACCTCAAAATGGCCGAACGCCAGGGAATAGAAATAGATTACTGCCCCGAATGCCGTGGAATCTGGCTCGACCGAGGGGAACTGGAAAAAATCGTCGAGCGGTCTTACCATCAAGCAAATACCTATGGACAGCCGGAGCCTCAGAGCTTTCAGAACGGCCACAATCAGCAGCGTTACGCAAAGGAACATCATGATGATCATCGGTATGGTCAGAACGGCGAGCACAGGAAAAAATCATGGCTGTCGGAACTGTTCGATTAAATAAGGTTTCAGATGCGGGAGGGGGTGACTCCTCCCGCATGGTCACAACCGATTAACGATACCGGAGGAAATTATGAAACAAATAGTCGTGATAGCTCTCGGCAGCGCAATTTTAGCGCTTTGCGGTTGCTCACCCGAAAAAACGGCAGAACCGCCGCAAAAGATCCCTGCCATCGCGCTCTCTGCTGCCGACAAAGAAAAGCTGGCGGCTTTCCAGAAAGACCTGCTGAGTGTCGGTAGTCTGGCGGATAAGGCTGTCAAGCTGGCGGGCGATGAAGTGAAGAATGTCATCAAGGGGGGAAAGGTTTCCCTCGACCTCCCTTCCATCCTTGAAAAGGCAAAGGCCGAGTGCCTGCTGACGGGGGAATCACTGGCCAAAAAGGCGGTTCCCGCAGCTTTGCCCCCCGAGGCGAAACGCCTTCTTGACGACGGTAAAACCGGGTTGATAGCGGCTAATAAGGCGTATGCGGAATCATTCGATGCCATCAAGAGCTTTGTCACCGACAAGAACCCTCTGGTGCTGCTTGAGTACCGGAAGAAAAGTTCACAGGCTCAGCTGCTCTATTCCGGAGCCGCTGACAAGTTCAAAGTGATCATGACGGCAGCAGGAGTATCGCAATGATTCAATCAGCTGAAGTCCTGGCGTCGAAAAACAGGGCCGCAACCCTGTCGATAGCTTCGAACACCATTCTGATTGTCCTGAAGCTGATCGTTGGAATCATGATGCAGTCGGTCAGTGTTCTCTCGGAAGCTGTTCATTCAGGGATTGACCTCGTTGCTGCCATTATTGCCTGGTTCTCCATCAGGGAGTCCGGCAAACCGGCTGATGACGAGCACCGCTTCGGCCATGGCAAGATTGAAAACGTAGCCGGGACCATAGAGGCCGTACTCATCTTCGGTGCGGCCTTCTATATCATCTGGGAGGCAGTGCATAAGCTGAGGGCGGGTGTGGTGGAGATCGAGAGCCTGGGACTGGGTGCCGCAGTGATGCTTGTTTCCGCCATAGCAAACTACCTTGTTTCACGGCATCTGCTGAACGTTGCAATCAAGACTGATTCAGTGGCGCTTGAAGCCGATGGACTGCACTTGAGAACGGACGTCTATACCTCTGTCGGCGTGCTTGGGGGGCTGGTGGCCATCAAGTTAACTGGAATAGCCATGCTCGATCCGATCTTCGCCATCGCCGTGGCGCTCATGATCATCAAAGCCGCCTGGAATCTCACCAAAACGGCTTTCTTCCATATTCTGGACGTCAAACTTCCTGATGACGAGGAATCATTGATTCATGACGCCATGCAACGCTACACGGGCCGATTCATGGAATACCACAAGCTGCGTACCCGCAAATCGGGTCATGTCAGGCACATCGACATGCACCTGGTTGTGCCGAAACAGATGACCGTGGAAGCCGGGCATAATCTTGCCCATCAGATCACGGCAGATATTGAGAAAGGACTGCCCCACAGTCAAATCCTGGTGCATATCGAACCATGTCCAGGTGTGTGTGACTCGTGTGCTGTGGAATGTCCGAAGCTGTTGTAACCTCTCCGGCTGACCCCACTGCATACCATTAGCGTCGTCCACGGTCGGGGCGCAATCCTTTGATGAACGTCATGATCGTGCTGAAAACCCCGGCGACAATCATCGCTTCTCCGGCATTATGATGCCACCCGGCGTCCCTTGGAGCAACCACCAGCAACGCTCCGGCGACCATAAGCGCCGCAGAGATGATGGCACCGGGAAGCCGTCCGAGATAGCGGGTAGCGCGACCTCCCAGGGCTTCCATGGCAGGAGCATGCAGACGGCCGAGATTGCCTTCGGCAATACGCCGCAGGATGCGCCGCGTGTCGCCGGGCGCATCAATCATCAACCGCTCCAGTTCGCGTGCAAACTTGTTTGTCTTTTCCTTTATCCGCGCCAGCGAGAAGTGCTGCGCAGTCAGACGGGAAATCTCTTCGCGAAACGCTCCCAGGTAGTCATGCGCCGGGTCGAGTTGGCGTATCATCGATTCCAGGATGACGAAAACGCGGGTCAGCAGGAAAAACTCACCCGGATTGTGGACCCCATGCCGGCTTCCGGCGCGCAAAAGCAATTGAAAGGCATCCCCGATAGAAACCTCCGCCAGGTCATTCCTGTGGATTTCGTAGAGCACTCCGTTTATGTCGGCGATCAGCGCGGCACGGTTGACCGTTTCGCTTGCCGTTGCCATTTCGAGATAGGCATCGGTGGCGGACCGCGCATCGCCTTTGACAACCGCCTCGAGCAGGAGAGTCAGCGAGTCGCGCATCGCCTCGTCAAGCTCGCCGGTCATCCCGAAATCGAGAAGGGAGAGCCGCCCGTCGGGCATAACCAAGACATTGCCGGGATGCGGATCGGCGTGAAACAACCCTTCTTCGAAGATCGTTTGTAATACCAGTTTCACCAGGATGTTGATCAACCGCGGCATCGCTTCCGGGTGCAGCCTGGCGTAAAGATCGACCCGTTCGCCGGCTGAAAACTCCATCGTGAGCACGGTTGCGCCTGAATACTCCGCCACGACGTCTGGGATCCAGAGGTCAGGAACATCTGCCAGCGCGGTGCGAAAGAGCACTATGGAACGCGCTTCGCGACTGAAATCGGTTTCCCGGCACAGGCTGATAGCAAACTCACGCACCATAACGGGGAGGTCGAGCGCGCGCAGGCGCGGAAAGAGGCTTTCCACCAACGCTACCAGGTAGTTCAACGCCGCGATATCCGTGGCAATCATCGTTTCAAGGCCGGGCCGCTGCACCTTCACTGCCACATGGCGCCCGTCCTGCATGGTCGCTTCATGCACCTGGGCGATGGTGGCGGCGGCTAGCGGCGTTTCGCTGAAGGAAGCGAACAACTCCGTCAACGGGGCCCCCAATTCGAGCTCTACCGTCGAGCGCACCGCGTCAAAGCCGAGCGCCGGCAACTGGTCATGCAACTGCTCCAACTCATCTATGTAGGCGTCTGGCAGCAGGTCGCGCCGCATCGCGAGTACTTGTCCGAACTTGAGAAAAGCCAGCCCCAGTTCCTCGAAGGTTTCCCGTACCTCTTTCGGCGGCGGCCAATGTCTCTTGCCACGCAGCACGCTTAGGAACTTGTGCCGGGCGAGAACGCGCATGATCTGCATCACTCTCGGCGCCGCTCGCAGCAGGCTGCTTTTCTCCGGGTCGATCATTACTGCCATGGGTTCCTCCCAATAGTCCAAACCGTGCGCGACGGTGCCAAGGAACCGGACCCTGCCAGACTCCTTGCCGTCCCGAGGCGGCTTCGGAACTCCGGCCGTCTTCACCTTGGAAACTCGTGGCTTCGCGGCGCGTTCAGTTTAGCATTATAGCACCCCAATCAGCCTGTGCCTTCAGCCGCGTGGCGAGGAGGAGCCGGGTCCGGCCGGCTCACCGCTAAAAACCGAACAGATTCTTGAAGAAATTCCGCACCTTCCCTGCAAAAGTCCTGTCGACCTTCCTCTGCATGCCGCTGATATCCGGCGTCTCCGCCAGAGCCTGCCGGTACTCCGCCTCGGTCAACACCCCTTTCTCCCGCAGGAGCCGCAGCACCATGTCGGAGCGCTTCAGCACCCGGTCCATGTGCCGGTACGGGTTGTAGACCTTCTGCGGGCCGGGGAGCATGGCGGTGAGGAAGGCGCATTCCCGGGGGGTGAGGGAACTGGCCGGCTTGTCGAAATAGTAGCTGGCGCCATGTCCGATCCCATGCACCATGGGGCCGAGCTCAACGATATTGAGGTAGAGTTCGAGGATCCGCCCCTTGGTCAGCTCCTGCTCCATCCGCTTGGCGAGGTAGATCTCCTCGATCTTGCGGGTAACGGTCTTTTTCCGGGAGAGGAAGAGGTTCTTCGCCGTCTGCTGGGTGATGGTCGACGCGCCGCGGGCGAAGCGCTTCTTCTCCAGGTCATACTTGATGGCATTCTTGATCGCTTTTACATCGACCCCCTCGTGCCGGTAGAAGTTGGCGTCTTCCGCAACGATGACCGCCCACTCCATTTCCGAAGGGATGCTTTTCGACGGGGTCCACCAAGGGTTCCGAGGCCCGACGACGAAGGGGTGCAGCTTCCCCTGCCAGTCCTTAACCTGGATGGTCAGGTTCATCTTCCGGTCGGCAAGCTCCGACACCGACGGGAGGCGGTAGAGCGCGATGCCGATCCAGCCGGCGTAGAGGACGATAGCGCCGACGGCGATGGCCGCCAGCCATTTTAAAGCTTTCAATTGTGCCTCGCATGGGAAAAATATTCCCGTACGATAGCAGATGTTCGGGTACCAGGGGTCGGGTTTTTTTCAACCTATTGATTTACAATGAGGCTCAGGCCAGGGTTGGTCTAATTGGGCGCCGATGCCGGGTCTAAATTCGAAGACGGTCAATAGGCGGTTGTCTAGGGGGACGCCCAGACGTATATAAGTTTCTATCCCCCGGCGTCAGGGATATCTTCCCCCTTAAGGAAAGTCTTCAAGGTACCAAGCGGGTAGGGCGATGTCGAGGCACCAGAGCACCCGCATCATCAATGATATCCGCTTCCTGTTGAAATCCGGGGAGCACCCTGACCAGATGCCCATCTCTCAAATCAGAATCGACGTCCCATGTCGAGCGCAGAATAATTCTATGTCCGTCAACAGCACACCGAAGCACAATTTCACCGTTGTCGGATGATAGCGGCCCGGACACTCTGACAGTTTCCATCCCATAAGCCTCCAAACCCCGAAGCTCTGGTAATGCTCGCGAATGACGAGACAGTCGTGCTGTTGAAGGTCTGGTTGCGCCAACCTTGCACCAAAACACTTCACTGAGCAATTCGTCCTGTAAGGTTATGAGTAATTACGCGAGCCATGAGCACCGCTTGTCGGCAGATATATTAACATCTGCGCATTTCGCACTTGACAGCACCCTCTCGGATGACATCATAACCATGTCGGTAATGTCGGTAATGTCGGTAATGGACGTGGATTTATAAGGCGCATTAAACTTCTCAGAGCGTATTCCGACAGAAGGCGTGCGTAATAAAGTTCAAGAACCACATGCTGATAAATCTTACAGCACGGTGGCTTCCAGCGATGGTACCTCTAGCCATTCGATAAAGGTATTGGTATATCACTTACCGATTTCTAAATGCAATATTTGCATCAGTAAATATTATCAGTTGAGCAATATAACGAAGCGGAAAGATTTGAGTGAGGTGCCCAATGTTCAAATGGCTAAAACTCATATTTTATCTCTGGAAATTCAAGTCAGGTGATTGGAAAGTTCGCAGAGCCGCAGCAGGGGCACTGGGGGAGCTAGGAGATCCACGCGTCGTTGAACCGCTCATCAAGGCGCTCGATGGCCGCGATGTAAATGTTAGTAGTGCCGCAGCAGAGGCTTTGGGGAAACTGGATGATGCACGGGCAGTCGAACCGCTCATCAAGGCGCTGGGCGATCCTGATTTAAATGTCAGTGGCGCCGCAGCCTGTGCACTGAAGAAATTCGATGATGCATACGTCGCTGAATCGCTCGTGAAGGCGCTCGGTGGTCCCGATGTAAATGTCCGCAGTGCCGTCGCAGTGGCTTTGGGGAAGCTGGGTGATGCACGGGCAGTCGAACCGCTCGTCAAGGCGCTCGGTGAAGGGCTTGAATTTGCTCGCAGAAACGCCGCAGACTCTTTGGGGAAGCTGGGTGATGCACGAGCGGTTGAACCGCTCATCAAGGCGCTCGGCGATCCTGATTTAAATGTCAGTAGCGCCGCAGCGTGTGCACTGAAGGAATTCGATGATGCATATGTCGCTGAATCGCTCGTGAAGGCGCTCGGTGATCCCGATGCAAATGTCCGCAGTGCCGTCGCAGTGGCTTTGGGGAAGCTGGGTGATGCACGGGCAGTCGAACCGCTCATCAAGGCGCTCGGTGATCCCGATGCAAATGTCCGCAGTGCCGTCGCAGTGGCTTTGGGGAAGCTGGGTGATGCACGGGCAGTTGAACCGCTCATCAATGCACTCAGTGATGACGTACGCGTATACGCTGCAGAGGCGCTGATGAGGCTGGGTGAGCCCAAGTGGAGTGAAATAGTCAAAGGTAATTTTCTCGATTTCAATAGATTAGCAACATCCGGAGATCCTCGAGTTATTAGACCGCTCATCAAGGCGCTCGGTAATGACGAGTGGGGTGTTCGCGAAGTCGCCGCAAAGGCACTCGGAAAGTTGGAAGATATCCGCGCAGTTGAACCGCTTATCAATTCGCTGGATGATGACAGTGAACATGCCGGTACGGCTGCCGCAGAGGCTTTGGGGAATCTGGGTGATGCACGCGCAGTTGAACCGCTTCTCAGGACCCTTCGTAAGGTCGGTGGCCTTAGGGCAGTCCGTGTTGCTGCCGCAAAGGCTTTGGGGAATCTTGGAGATGCACGCGCAGTTGAACCGCTTATCAGGCAGCTTAGTGCCGGTAATCTAAGAGTGATAGGTGTTGCCGCAGCAGAGGCTTTGGGGAAACTGGGTGATGCGCGCGCATTTGATCCCCTCATCAAAGCTTTTGTCAATTGGGACAGTGACCGCGGAACCGCAGCTAAAGCTCTAGGGGAGCTAGGCGACTCACGCGCTATTGATCTGCTCATCAACGCGCTGGGTGATGATGATGTTGAGGTCCGTGGAGCGTCTGCAGAGGCACTGGGGAAACTGGGTGATGCGCGCGTTATTGATCCGCTCATCAAGGCGCTGGGTGATGACTATTCAGGTGTACGCAGAGAGGCCGCAGAGGCATTGGGGAAGTTGGGTGACCAACAAGCAGTTGAACCGCTCATCATGGCACTCAAAGATAAGCATATGGATGTATGCAAAGCTGCAATTGAAGCGCTGGGGAAACTGGGGGATCCCAGTGCTGTCGAACCTCTCACCAACTGCCTCAACAACGGATATCCAGATGCTGCAAGGGCTCTTGGTGCACTGGGTGATCTACGTGCTGTTGAACCGCTCATCAAGGCGCTAGATTCTGGCTATTCAGGTGTGCGCAGACGCGCCGCTGAAGCGCTTGTCATCCTGGCTAAATTACACCCTTCAGAGCGTGTTTTGACAGGACGTGTGCGTAATAAAGTTCAGGAACCACATACTGATAAGTCTTACAGCACGGGAGATTCTAGCGATTGTACATCTGGACATGTCGATAAAGGTATAGGGATGTCACTTACTGATTTTTAAATTCAATATTTGCATCAGTGAATATTATCAGTCCACAATATGGCGAGGCGGAAAGGTTTAAGTGAGGTGCCCAATGTTCAAGTGGCTAAAACTTATATTCTATCTCTTGAAATACAATTCAGCTGATTGGAAAGTTCGCAGAGCCGCCGCGGGGGCACTGGGGGAGCTAGGAGATCAACGGACCGTCAACCCGCTCGTCAAGGCGCTCGGTGATTGCGATGTAATTGTCAGGAGTATTGCAGCAGAAGCTTTGGGGAAGCTGGGTGATGCACGAGCAGTCGAACCGCTCATCAAGGCGCTCGGTGATCGCGATGTAACTGTCAGTAGCGCAGCAGCAGGGCACTGAAGAAACTCGATGATACATACGTCGCTGAATCGCTCGTCAAGGCGCTCGATGATACCGATGTAAATGTCCGCAGTGCCGCCGCAGTGGCTTTGGGGGAAATGAGTGATGCACGAGCAGTTGAACCGCTCATCAAGGCGCTCGGTGAGCGCGATGTTAATGTCAGTAGCGCCGCAGCAGGGGCACTGAAGAAATTCGATGATGCATACATCGCTGAATCGCTCGTCAAGGCGCTCGATGATCCGATGTAAATGTCCGCAGTGCCGCCGCATTGGCCTTGGGGGAAATGAGTGATGCACGGGCAGTCGAACCGCTCATCAAGGCGCTCGGTGAGCGCGATGTTAATGTCAGTAGCGCAGCAGCAGGGGCACTGAAGAAATTCGATGATGCATACGTCGCTGAATCTCTTGTCAGGGCGCTCGGTGATCCCGGTGTAAATGTCCGCAGAGCCGCCGCATTGGCTTTGGGGGAACTGCCTGATGCACGAGCAGTCGAACCGCTCATCAAGGCGCTCGGCGATGGGGATGAATCTGTCAGCAGAAACGCTGCGGAGGCACTGGGGAAGCTGGGTGACCATCGTGCAGTTAATCATCTTATTAAGGCTATAGGGAAACACTACGGTCGTCTCCGTGAAACAATTGCTGTGGCGTTAAAGAAATTGGGCGAACCTAAGTGGAATGAGCTTATTGAAGGTAATGTCTGGGATTATTGTAGATTAGTTAGTACCATGGATTCCCGTGTAATTGAGCCGCTCTTGGAAGCTTTCGAGTATCTGAACGATAAGGATCAAAATATCCGTAGAGCTTTGGTGGCAGGGCTTGTTAAAATGAACGACCCACGTGTTTTTTCACTGCTAATCAATTCGATCAAAGATGGCTCATGGTGCGACCGTAAAACTGCAGCTAGTGGCCTGGGTGATTCAGGAAATCTAAATTCTGCCGAGCCGCTCATCAAGGCGCTTGGTGATGGTGATAAAGATGTCCGTTGGGCCGCCGCATGCGCGCTTATAACTCTTGCTAAGGCTAACCCTTCAGTCAGTATTTGACTAGCAAGGTGCGCGAACTTATGCATCATCCGCATTCTGATAAATATTATTATAGTAGTAGTGATTGCGGATTGAATGCTCATACAGATAAAGGAATTATTCATACTGATAAAGGTATCGGTATCGCAATAACTGATTTTTGATCATGCTTAAAAGTTATACATGTACATAGTCGATGAAGGTGATTCCTGACTGGGGCTTCATATAATGACATCCAGTAAACCATCTAAGCGGCTTGAGCCGCATTTCATGCTTGTTCCATCCTTGTCCTGTCCGGCCAGTTGCCAATACTGCTTCGGCCCTCATACCGGTCCGGTCATGGACATCTCTCGTGTCAACTCCATCCTGAATTTCATGGAGTCCATGGTATCGGATACCGGGCAGAAAAAGGCAAGATTGACAATGCACGGTGGGGAGCCGCTTGCGGCGGGCCACTCTGTGATAACGTCGATCATGGAAGGTTTGCACCAGCGTTTCGGAGCGGATGGCTATTCCATAAGTCTTCAAAGCAACCTCTGGCTCCTTGACGACAAGTTCTGCGACATTTGCAAAAAGTACAAGGTTGAGATCGGCACAAGCCTTGATGGCCCGATGGAACTAAACGACAGCCAGCGGGGAGAAGGTTATTTCGCCAAGACCATGGCCGGGATCGACCGCGCCCGCTCTCACGGGCTGGAGGTGGGCTGTATCGCCACCTTTACCCAGAATACTGCCCACAGATGGCGCGAAGTCTTTGATTTTTTCCTCAATAACGGACTGCACTTCTCCATTCACCCTGCCGTCTCTTCCCTCGACAGAACCTCCGGTCTTGAGCTTGCGCCCAAACGCTACGCCGAACTTTTATGTGACATGCTCGATTATTATCAGCTCAATCGGCATAGGATCAGGATAACTTCACTCGATCAGCTCTGTCAGTCTGTGGCTTTTGGTGAAGGGAAGGTTTGCACTTACATGGATTGCTACAATATGTTTCTTGTCCTTGACCCGTCGGGCGGCATCTACCCCTGCCAGCGCATGGCAGGAAAACCGGAGTATAGAATCGGAACGCTTGATGACAACCCCTCGTTATCCCAGTTGTTGGACAGTAATGCCGCCCGGAAGTTCCTTGGTCGTGAAACTGCAATCAAAGAGAACTGCTGCAAATGTCCGCACTACGCATATTGCAAGGGGGGCTGTCCTTACAACGCATGGGCAGGAGGGGCCGGGCCGACTGCGACTGACCCATATTGTGAAGCCTATCGCGCCGTCTTCGAGCATATCAAGCGGGGGCTTGAGGATGAAATGTCCTCTCAGGAAAACATCAAGGCGATTGCCCGAAAAGGGCTGGCAGAGGATGGGAACCCGCTTATGCGCGTGGGGCCGCTTACCGAACTCACCCGTCTGCATTCACACCCATTCCTGACCGCACGCACAGCCAAGCGGATTGTGGCGGCAGTGGAGCTTGCACGTAACCGGGACATTGCGGCAACGTCCTTGCGCCTAGCCGACAAGGGCATCTGCCGTACCAAGGAAAGCGCCGAGGCGTCGCTCCGGGCGATGATTGAGGCAATGCAATCGCCGTCTGTTTTAAACAATCTTTATTTGCACGTTACCTTCAACTGCCAGCTTCACTGCACTCACTGTTACGCTCATGCCGGAGAGGACATTGCCAAAGTGCCTCAGGAAATGGGCATCGCGGCCATGAAAAAACTGTTGCTGGACGCCGTAAAGTGTAGTTTTGACAAGGTGGTCATTACTGGCGGCGAGCCGCTACTTCATCCATTGAGAGGGGAAATGCTATCCTTGCTGGGTGCTCTGCGCAGAAGGATTTCGCCAGTCAGACTTGCACTGAGGTCGAATTTCACAATGCCCCTGAATGATTGTGACCTTGCACTTATTGCAGGGGCGTTCGACCAACTGATCGTCAGCGTCGACGGCGGTCCGGAAGAACACGACTTGCGCCGCGGGACAGGTTCCTATGCCAAACTCCTGGTAAACCTTGAGGCCTATGCTGGGCGTTACAGTGGCCGTATCAACACGCCTGGCAGCTTTCCGTACGCCGAGCTGTCACTAGCTGCGGCGATGCGGGCCCCGGACATCCGCTCCGAAGCCGGCAGTAAGGTGCGCGAGCTTGCTGCTCGGCTTGGGATACGGCATACACGCTTTAGGCCCATTCTGCCTCTCGGCAGGGCTCAAGGCTGGGAGGAGCCGCCTACATCCGAAGCCTTGGGCAGCCACAAGGACCCTGACAATATTATAGAAAGCGGCTTCCATCCTGTAACTTCATGCGGCCTGGGTCAAAACCTTTATGTCGAACCTTCCGGCGAATCATTTCCCTGCTACGCCTACCACCGGCACCACGCATATTTGGGCAACGTTATTCAGGATGGTCTTGAAACCATTGTCAGCAGCGGCACCTTTACCTCCATGCGACAACATACTGTCGATACCAATTACAAATGCCGTTCTTGTGAAGTGCGTTATCTATGCGGCGGTGCATGCAGGGCATGGGGTGGAGAAGAGGTTCAACACGACTTGGACGCGCCCCCCATAGAGTGTCATGGCCTTAGGAAAAGGGCAGAAGCTTTGTATGAAGAGGCCGTGAGATTGTTGTCGAGTTGATCCATGAGTTTATTCAGCGGAGGACCAGTAATAATTGGATTGTTTTAAGATTTACTCTGTGCCCTCTGTGGTGAGGCTTTTGATCGTTTGCAATTGCCTTTCCTTGGAGTCTGCTGAATAGTTACCCCGAAAGATCACAGGAGTCGATTCCGTTTCCTGATATTAATTTACAATTAGGATCAGGCCAGGGTTGGTCTAATTGGGCGCCGATGCCGGGTCAAAATTCGAAGTCGGGCAATAGGCCGTAACTTAGCTGCCTTGACATTCACATGTTCTTGGTTATCGTTGAACAATCATTAGAAAACCTGTTTGGTACTGATCTCCCGCTACGTATAAATACCTACCGTAGGAGCGGCATTCCTGCCGCGATTAGCGCGCCCAGGAGGACGCTCCTGCAACTCCCTGAGCAACCGGGAAAAATGCCACTATCCCGCCTTTGCAAAGGGGGGATAGTGGCGGG